>Ga0172382_10000124_pt1 | contig 126356 bp, 126 predicted proteins | sample Leawel138RmetaG_FD_122245 | JGI IMG/M metagenome (GOLD analysis project Ga0172382, IMG submission 122245) | Leachate microbial communities from a municipal landfill in Southern Ontario, Canada - Leachate well 138R metaG | ecosystem: Engineered > Solid waste > Landfill > Unclassified | place... | reverse complement strand
ATAGCCGAGGCCGCGCACCACCGAAGGGTCGATCTGCGCCCGGTCGGGGCCGAGCCCCTGCGCGTCGAGCAGTTCGGCGATGGTCTCCAACTCCGCCACCCCTTCGGCGCCGATGGCCGAACCGCCCGCCAGTTCGCGCAGCCGCGCCACCGTGGCCGCGCCACTGTCGCGTTTCGCGGCCATGAAGCCCATGACCACCTCGGCCTGATCCGGCGAAAGCCCCGCCCCCCGGGTGAAATCGCCGGATTCGTCCTTGCGCCCCTCGCCCAAAAGCGCCCGCACGCCCGCTTCGCCCAGCCGGTCCAGCTTGTCGATGGCGCGCAGCACGATGCCGCGCTCGGCCGCGAAACGGTCGGGGTCGGCGGGGTCGAGCACGCCCGCGGCCTCCATCACGCCGTTCAGCACCTTGCGGTTGTTGACCCGGATCAGGTAGTCGCCGCGCGGGATGCCCACGGCCTCCAAGGCCCCGGCCAGCATGGCGCAGATCTCGGCATCCGCCGCCACCGAGGGTGCGCCCACCGTATCGGCATCGCATTGATAGAACTGGCGGAACCGCCCCGGCCCCGGCTTTTCGTTGCGCCAGACCGGGCCCATGGCGTAGCGGCGGTAGGGGCTGGGCAGATCGTTGCGGTATTGCGCCGCGACCCGCGCGAGCGGCGCGGTCAGGTCGTAGCGCAGCGCCAGCCAGTCGCCGTCCTCCTCCCACGCGAACACGCCCTCGTTCGGGCGGTCCACGTCGGGCAGGAACTTGCCCAGCGCCTCGACCGTCTCGACCGCCGAGGTCTCCAAAGGCTCGAAGCCGTGCAGGTGGTAGACCGCGGCGATGGTGTCGAGCATCGCCTTGCGCCCGCTCACCTCCGCGCCGAAATAGTCGCGGAACCCCTTGGGGGTCTCGGCCCTGGGTCGCCGGGGCTTCTGCTGTGCCATGATCGCAGCCCTTCCTGTCGCCGTGCTTGCGCGGCCGTCGCCGGTCGTCTAGCGGATGGGCCGGACAGGAGCAAGCGCGGGAGGCGCGGCATGGACCGGATCGAGACGCTGGAAATCGCGGTCGCGCATCTGACGCGGCTGGCCGAAGACCTGTCGGACGTGGTGGCCCGGCAGGAACGCGAGATCGCCCGGCTGAACCGGCAGGTCGCGATGCTGTCCGCGCGCGAGGCGGAACGCGAGGCCGAGGCGGGCGGCACCGTGCCGCTGGCGGACCAGAAGCCGCCGCACTGGTGACAGCGGGTTTGTCGGGCGTGTCGGGCGGGCGGATATACTGCGCAACAGAGGGCAGCGGCCGACCGCGAGGGGCCGCTTCTGCCGGTTGTCGTCTGGCAGTTTATGGTGCCGAATACCCTCACGTAAGCGCGTGTTGATACGTTGCAATAGCGGCCGCCGTCGTACCGAATGCACGCCTCCGGCGTGACGGGGCGGGCGGCCGCTGCCCGGCGGCGCGTGACGCGCCTTGATTCCGGGCAAGGGCACCGGGCGAAAGTTGCGCTTCAGCCTCCCCGCCCCTTGCCGGGCCACACGACATGCAGACATTTGCACTGGCAACGCCCGCCGGGGAAGCGCGCGCGGGCGGTTTGCGGGGATTTCGATCATACCCCTGCCGCCCGGGGCCGGAAAAGCTTGCCAAGCCGGATTGCCCCCGTGCATCATCCCCCGGGGAACACGAATAAAGCCAGGAGAGGCCGATTGTCCGACACGGTAGCCGTCGAGGCGCGCCGCGCCGTCAAGACCTTCGGACAGGGCGAATTCGCGGTCCGTGCGCTCGACGACGTATCGGTGACCATCCGCAAGGGCGAGTTCTTCACCCTGCTCGGCCCCTCGGGCTGCGGCAAGACCACGCTGTTGCGGCTGATCGCGGGGTTCGAGACGCCCACATCGGGCCGGATCCTGCTCGACGGCGCCGACATCACCGCGCTGCCGCCCAACCGCCGCCCGGTCAACACCGTGTTCCAGTCCTACGCGCTGTTCCCGCATCTGAGCGTGGCGCAGAACATCGGCTTCGGCCTCGAGATGCAGGGCCGCCCGAAATCCGAGGTCTCCGAGACGGTGGAGCGGATGCTGGCGCTGGTGCAGCTTGAGGCGATGGCCGGGCGGCGGCCGGGCCAGCTTTCCGGCGGCCAGCAGCAGCGGGTGGCGCTCGCCCGCGCGCTGGCGCCCCGGCCCAAGGTGCTGCTGCTGGACGAGCCCCTGTCCGCACTCGACCTCAAGCTGCGCAAGGAAATGCAGATCGAGCTGAAGCGGCTCCAGCACGAGACCGGCATCACCTTCGTCTTCGTCACCCACGACCAGGAAGAGGCGCTGACCATGAGCGACCGGATCGGGGTGATGAGCCAGGGGAAAATCCTCCAGATCGGCGATCCGCGCAGCATCTACACCGCGCCCAACAGCCGCTTCGTCGCCAGTTTCATCGGCGAGACCAATTTCCTCACCGGCCGGATGGCACCCGGGGGCGTGACGCTGGACAGCGGCGGCATGCTGGCGCTGGAGGCCGCGAACGCCCCGCCCGAGGGCACCCCGGTCACGGTGGCGGTGCGGCCCGAGCAGGTGCGGCTTGCGCCCGGGGACGAGGACGGCGCCCTGCCCGCCACCATCGCCCATTGGGTCTATTTCGGCACCGACACCCACTGCCACCTGCATCTGGCCGACGGCACCGGAGTTGTGGCGCGGCTGCAAAGCCCGGCCTCGGGCGATCCGGGGCTGGAACGGGGCGCGCGGGTCGGGCTGCGCTTCGCGCCCGGCGCCGTGCAGCTTCTGGGGGACTGAGCAGATGGCGACGCCGACACCCGCGCCAGGGCCGATGCCGCCGGACCGCCCCGGACAGGCACCCGACCCGATCCGCGCCCGGCAGATCCGCAACGGCTGGCTGCTGTCGGCCCCCGCACTGTTCATCCTGCTGATCGCCGCCTCGGGGCCGCTGGCGGTGATGGCGGTCTATTCCTTTCTGACGCCCGGGGATTACGGCGGCGTGCGCTGGGTGTTCTCGACCGAGGGCTGGTTCCGGGTCTTCTTCCAGCGCGACATCTTCGACGGCACGGTCAGCATGGCCGATGCCCATGTCACGATCCTGTGGCGCTCGGTCAGGCTCTCGATCCTGACCACGGCGATCACCTTCGCCGTCGGTTTCCCGACCGCATGGTTCATCGCCACGCGGCCGCCGTCGCGGCGGGCGATGTGGCTGTTCCTCATCACCATTCCGTTCTGGACCAACCTCTTGATCCGCACCTTCGCGATCAACGAGGTGATCCGCAACGAGGGCATCCTGAACTCGATCCTGATCGGCATCGGGCTGATCGAGCGGCCGATCCAGATCCTTTACACCGACACCGCGGTGCTGATCGGCATGGCCTATGTCTATCTGCCGCTGATGGTGCTGCCGCTGTTCGCCGCCATCGACCGTTTCGACATGCGGCTGCTGGAGGCGGGCTACGACCTTTACGCCGACCGCTGGCGGGTGCTGCGCCGGGTGATCCTGCCCATCGTGCGGCCGGGGATCGTGGCGGGCTCGATCCTGGTGTTCGTGCCCTCGCTCGGGGCCTATGTGACGCCGCGCATCCTCGGCGGCGGGCGCAACATGATGATCGGGAATTTCATCGAATTGCAGTTCGGGCAGGGCCGCAACTGGCCGCTGGGTGCCGCGCTTTCCATGATGCTGCTGCTGATCGTGCTGGTGGCGCTGCTGTTCTATGTCCGGGCCATGAACCGGGCCGGAGGGGGGAGCCCGCATGGCTAGGCCCTTCTCCGTCACCGCGCTGCCCGGCTTCGGCCTGATCGCCGTGGCGGTCTTCGTGGCGCTTTATGCGCCCATCGTCACGCTGGTGGCCTATTCCTTCAACGCCGCCAATTCGATCACCGTCTGGGGCGGGTTCTCGTTCCGCTGGTATCTGGCGGCCTGGGAGAACCGCGCGGTGCAGGAGGCGACGATCCGTTCGCTGATCATCGCCACCTCGGCTTCGGCGGTGGCGACCACGCTTGCCACCATGGCCGCGCTCGGCACCACGCGGCGCGGGCGGTTCAGGGGCCAGACCATGATCTACGTGATGATCAACCAGCCGCTGATGGTGCCCGAGATCGTCACCGCCGTCGCGCTGCTCATTGTCTTCGCCGGCGTCCGGGTGGCGACCGGCTATACCGGGCTGGGCTACCTGATCCTTGCCCATTCGGCCTTCTGCATCCCGTTTGCCTATCTGCCGATCCGCGCCCGGCTGGAGGGGATGGACAATTCGCTGGAGACCGCGGCGGCGGACCTCTACGCCTCGCCCTGGCGGACCTTCCGGCGCGTCACCCTGCCGATGATGGCGCCGGGGATCGCGGCCGGGGCGATGCTGGCCTTCGTCATCTCGCTCGACGACGTGATCATCACCGAATTCGTCAAGACCGCGGGACAGGACACGCTGCCGACCTATATGCTGGGCCAGATGCGCCGGGCGATCACGCCCGAGGTGAACGCGATCTCGACCGCGCTGCTTGCGCTTACCGTGCTGCTGCTGACGGCCTTCTTCCTGCTTGGCCGGAAGCGGAGCTGAACCCCGCAATCCACCGACCCCGAACGGACCAACAAGGAGACGACGATGAAACGACTGATGATGGCCACCGCCCTGACCTTTGCGGGTGCCGGGCTGGCGCAGGCGCAGGAACTGCACATCTTCAACTGGGGCAACTACACCTCGCCCGAGCTGATCTCGAAGTTCGAGGCCGAAACCGGCATCCGCGTCACCGTGACCGACTACGACAGCAACGACACCGCGCTGGCCAAGATCGAGGCGGGCGGGCACGGCTATGACATCGTGGTGCCCTCGAACACCTTCGTGCAGATCTATGTGGAAAAGGGTCTGCTGCTGCCGCTTGACCCCGCCGAACTGCCCAATATGGCCAATATCTCGCCCGAATGGGTGGAGGTGGACTGGGATCCGGCGCCGCGCCACACCATCCCGTGGCAATGGGGCACCACCGGGGTGGCGGTGAACAGGTCGGTCTATGGCGGCGACCCGCACACCTCGGACAACTGGCTGAACCCGCCGCCGGAACTTCAGGGGCGCATCAACGTCGTGCCCGAGATGGGCGACGTGATGTCGATGGCGATCATGTATGTCGGCGGCGAGCCCTGCACCGAGGACATGGAGGTGCTGCGCCGGGTCCGCGACGTGCTGATGGCCGCCAAGCCGCACTGGATGTCGATGGACTACGGCATGACCGAGCGGCTTGCGAACAACGACGTGGCGGCCAGCATGGTCTGGAACGGCACGACCATGCGGGCGCGGCTGCTCAACGAGGACGTGGTTTACGGCTATCCGCGCGAAGGTTTCCCGATCTGGATGGATGCGGCCGGAATCCTGTCGGACGCGCGCAATGTCGAGGAGGCGAAGACCTTTCTCAACTTCGTGATGGAGCCCGAGAACGCCGCGCTGATCTCGGCCTTCGCGCGCTATTCGAACGGGATCGCCGGGTCCGAAGAGTTCCTGCCCGAGGAGATGCAGGGCGCGCCCGAACTGTCGATCCCCGCCGAACTGCTCGGCGCGGGCCAGTTCACCCCGGCCTGCTCGCCGGCGGCGAACGAGATCTACACGCGGATCTGGACCGAGTTGCAGAGCTGATCCTGGGGGAGGCGCCGGGGGCGGCTGCCCCCGGCCCCCCGCCTCAGGGGGGCCCTCGCCCCCCCCTGAGAACCCCCCCCGAGGATATTTCCGGACAGAAGAAGGTGATGGGCAGGCATGGATGATCTGACCGGGCTTTCGGCCTCGGCGCTGTCGGCGGCGCTTGCAGGCGGGGACGTGTCGGTCCCCGAGGTGATGGAAGCCTTCCTCGACCGGATCGAGGCGGTGAACCCGGCGATCAACGCGGTGGTGGCGCTGCGCGACCGCGACGGGTTGATGGCCGAGGCGCGGGCGGCGCAGGCGGCGCCGCGCCGGGGCTGGCTGCACGGGCTGCCCTTCGCGGTCAAGGATTTGCAGGCGGTCGCGGGCATCCGCAGCACATGGGGCTATCCGGGCCTTGCCGGGTTCGTCCCCGCGGCGGACGAGATGCTGCCCGCCCGGCTGCGGGCGGCGGGCGCGATCCTGATCGGCAAGACCAATGTGCCGGAGTTCGGCCTGGGCTCGCACACGTTCAACCCGGTGCATGGCGCGACCGGCAACCCCTACGACCCCGGGCGCAGCGCCGGGGGGTCGTCGGGCGGCGCGGCGGCGGCGCTGGCGGCGCGGCTGCTGCCGGTGGCCGATGGTTCGGACATGATGGGAAGCCTGCGCAACCCCGCCGCCTTCTGCAACGTCTACGGCTTCCGGCCAAGCTACGGCCGCGTGCCCTCGGACCCGGCGGGCGACACCTTCCTGCACCAGCTGGCGACCGACGGGCCGATGGGGCGCACTGTCGAGGACATGGCGCGGCTGCTCGATGTGCTTGCCGTTCCCGATGCACGCGACCCGCACGGGCTGGCGGCGGAGCCTTCATTCGCCGGGGGGCTGGATGTGGAGCTGCGCGGCAAGCGGATCGGCTGGCTGGGCGACTGGGGCGGGGCTTACGCCATGGAGTCCGGCATAACCGACCTCTGCGCCGGGGCGCTGCGGGTGTTCGAGGAGATGGGCGTCACGGTGGAGCCGGTGGCGCCGCCCTTTCCCGCCGAACGGCTCTGGCAATCATGGACCACCTTGCGGTCATGGGCGGTGGCGGCGCGGCTGTCTCTCCTCTACGACGATCCGGCGAAACGGGCGCTGCTCAAGCCCGAGGCGATCTGGGAGATCGAACGCGGGCTGGCGCTCTCGGCGATGGAGGTCCATCGCGCCTCGGTGCTGCGGTCAGAGTGGTTCACCAGGGCGGCCGGGCTGTTCGCGCGCTACGACGCGCTGGTGCTGCCCGCGGCGCAGGTCTGGCCCTTCCCGAAAGAGTGGCGTTGGCCCGAGGCGGTGGCGGGCCGCACCATGGATACCTATCACCGCTGGATGGAGGTCGTGGTGCCCGCAAGCCTGATCGGCCTGCCCGCGCTGGCGCTGCCTGCCGGCTTCGGGGCGGAGGGGCTGCCGATGGGGATGCAGTTGATCGGCCCGCGCGGGGCCGACCGGGCCTTGCTGCAACTCGGGCAGGGCTGGCACCGGGCGACCGACTGGCCGGGGCGGCGCCCCCCGCCCGGGCTTGCCGCGATGTGACGCAAGGGCGCGCTGGACAGTCCCGGGCGCACGGGCGAACACTCAGGTCGGAAACCGCAGGAGACGCCCGATGACCGAGCCCCGTATCGCCCGCACCCCCGAGGAACTGCCCGACCGCGCCACGCTGCTGTCGATGTCGGGGCTGGATTTCCTGCGGGAGATGCTGGCGGGCCGCTTCTCCGGCCCGCCGATCACCGGGGTGATGGATTTCCGCCTGACCGGGGTGGAGGAAGGCCGGGTCGAGTTCCGCGGCGCCGCCGCCTTTCAACACTCGAACCCGATGGGAACGGTGCACGGCGGCTGGTACGGCACGATCCTCGATTCCGCGCTGGGCTGCGCGGTGATGACCGTGGTGCCGAAGGGGCGCTGGTATACGACGCTGGAATACAAGGTGAACATCGCCCGCGCCCTGCCTGTGGGGGTGGAGGTCGCGGCGGTCGCCACCGTCTCCCACGCCGGGCGGACGACGGCGCTGGCCGAGGCCAGCCTGCGCGGGGTCGGGGACGGGCGGCTTTATGCGACCGGCTCGACCACCTGCATCATCCTCGACGGCGGCGCAGGTTGATACCTCGGAAGCCTCCGGCGGGGATATTTCTTTCACGGTGAAGCACAAGAGGGCGCTTCATGTTCTTCACCGTGATGAAAATATCCTCGGGGGTGAGCCGCGCCCGGAAAAGCTGCCAGTGGCAGGTTTTCAGCGGCGAACAATTGGCCGCAGGCCAAGAGGGGGGCAGACGGCCCCCCTGCGCCCTCGCCACGGGCGCAGCGCCGGGGTTGACCCGGACCGGCGGGCGGGGTCTGCTGCGCTTCGGTAACAGGCACAAGAGGTTCAGCGATGGCGCAACCGCAATTCACACGGGGCGAACTGGAGGCGGCAACCGCGCTGGTCCATCGCCACATGGCGCCGACACCGCTTTACGCCTGGCCGCTCCTGGAGGCGCGCACCGGCGTCAGGGTCTGGGTCAAGCACGAGAACCACGGGCCCACCGGCGCCTTCAAGGTGCGCGGCGGCATGACCTTCATCGACTGGCTGAAACGGACCGAACCCGGCTGCCCCGGAATCATCACCGCCACCCGGGGCAACCACGGCCAGTCGCAGGCCCGCGCCGCGGTCGCCGCCGGGATGCGGGCGGTGATCTACGTCCCCTACGGCAATTCGGTCGAGAAGAACGAAGCCATGCGCGGCTTCGGCGCGGAACTGCGCGAGTTCGGCGCGGATTTCGACGCCGCCAAGGACGAGGCGATCCGGGTGGCCGAGGCCGAGGGGCTGTTCCGCGTACCGCCCTTCGACCGCGAACTGGTGCGGGGCGTGGCGAGCTACGGGTTCGAGATGTTCACCGAAAAGCCCGACCTCGATACGGTCTATGTCCCGATCGGCTGCGGCTCGGGCATCTGCGGGGTGATCGCCGCGCGCGACGCGCTGGGGCTGAAGACCAGGGTGGTCGGCGTGGTCAGCGAACGCGCGCCGGGGGCGATGCTTTCGGCGCGGGCGGGCCGCGCGGTCAAGACCGAAAGCGCCCGCACCTTCGCCGACGGCATGGCGGTGCGGGTGCCGGTGCCCGAGGCGGTGGCGATCTTCGCCCGCGGCGCCGAGCGGATCGTCAGCGTCAGCGAGGCGCAGATCGCCGAGGCGATCCGGGTCTTCTACCGCGACACCCACAACCTTGCCGAAGGCGCGGGGGCGGCGGCGCTGGCCGCGCTGATGGCCGAGCGCGACAGCCTTGCCGGGCGCGAGGCCGGGGTGATCCTGTCGGGCGGCAATATCGACGCCGACATGTTCGCGCAGGTGCTGGCCGGGGGCGTGCCGGAGGCGTGACGGGTCAACCCTCCGGGACTCCCAGCGGGTAGGAGGTCAGTTCCGCGTATTGCGGCCCGTGCCGGGTCAGGTCGGAGCGGTAGAGCGCGAAACGGCTGGCGGTGAAGCCGGGCAGCGGGCCCACGCCCGCGGCCACCGCGGGGGCGAGGCGGGCGAGGTCGGCCTCCTCCGGGCGGAACCGCGCCAGCGTCACATGCGGCATGAAGCGCCGTGCCTTCAGCGTGATCCCCACCGCCCGCGCCGCCTGTGCCACCTTGCGTTGCAGCCGGGTCAAGGGTTCGCTCATCGCCACCGCCGTGTGGACAAGACGCGGCGCATCGCCGCCGAAGGTGCCCAGCCCGGCGAAGGCGACCCCGAACCCCGGCTGGCGCAGGGTCGAGAGTTCGTCGTGCAGGTCTTCCAGTTGCGCCGGGGGGTGTTCGCCCAGGAAAGCCAGCGTGATGTGCAGGTTCTCCGGCTCCACCCGGCGCGGCAGCGGCAACAGGTGCTGCACCACCGCAAGGCGGGCACGCGTCTCCTCGGGGAGCGGCAGGGCGACGAAGGCGCGGATCATTCGGGGTGGGTATTCCAGAATCAGGGCGGGCCGGAAGCGGCCCGGTCCGGGCGGTGAGCGGCCCGGCGGTTGGCGCGGTTGTTGCGCCCAGACTGCCACCGGATCGCCCGCGCCGTCAATCGGCACCTTGTTGAAGGTCCGGCCCGGCCCGAAACCGTGCTCCTTTGCCGGCCAGGCGCAGAACGGATGCACGCGCGGCAAGAAGCGGGCGGCGAAACCGGGGGGGCGGGGCGGGGCGCATGATCGGCAATCCCGGGTTCGCGGCGGTTGCGGGTAATTTACACGATTTATATGCAACATTCGGCCCCGCTCGCGCAGGCGTCATCGCGGATCACTGGAATTCCGGGCAGAGACATGTTATCGCTAGCAAAAATCGCCGCCCGTCCGGGGTGGCAACCAGAGGCGGACCACAGGCATGAACGCGACCCCGATCAGGACAAGGGACATCGACAGGAACGACAGCCACACCCAGCACGCGGCACTGTGCTGGCGGCGCCAGTGCGGCGGGGTGGAGGTGCTGCTGATCACCAGCCGCGACACAAGGCGCTGGGTGATCCCCAAGGGCTGGCCGATGGAGGGCCGCACCGGGTACGAGGCGGCAGCGGTCGAGGCCTGGGAAGAAGCCGGGGTCGAGGGCCGCGTCACCCCGGTCTGCATCGGCAATTATTCCTACCTCAAGGACCGCAGCACGGATCTGCCCTGCACGGTCGAGGTCTATCCGGTCGAGGTCCGCGCGCTGGCCCGCGAATTCCCCGAACGCGCGGAACGCCGCCGCCGCTGGATGTCGCCGGTGAAGGCGGCCGGAATGGTCGAGGAACCCGAACTGCGCGCCCTGATCGCCGGGTTCGATCCGGCGGCGGTCCGGGCCTGACGCTTGCGGGCGGCCGGGCCGACGGGCGCCCGATCCAGGGCGGGGCGCTTGAATCCGCCCGTCGATACGCTATCTGTCGGACAGGGTTCGGGAAGGCTTGCCATGATCCGCTACAGTCTCAGATGTGCCGACGGGCACGGCTTTGAAAGCTGGTTCCAGTCCGCCGCCGCCTATGACCGGCTTGCGGCCGCCGGGCATGTCACCTGCCCCGAATGCGGCAACGCGCGGGTCGAAAAGGCGCTGATGGCCCCTGCCGTCGCCGCCGCCCCTGAAACCGCTGGCGCCCCCGCACCGGACCCCGCACCCGCCGGGCCGCTTTCCGCCCCCGCGAATGAACGCGAGGCCGCGCTTGCCGCGCTCCGGCGCGAGGTCGAGGCCAATTCCGAATATGTCGGCCTGTCCTTCGCCGCCGAGGCAAGGCGCATCCATGAGGGGCACGCGCCCGAACGCTCGATCCACGGCGAGGCCCGCGCCGATGAGGCCCGCCGCCTGATCGAGGACGGGATCCCCGTCGCCCCCCTGCCCTTCCGCCCCGCCCGGCGCAGCAACTGAGGCGGGCGGGGGCACCGGGGCCGGGCGCGCCAGGAGATGCGGGCATGACCAGGGCAGCGGCCGAAAGCGCGATGGCCGGGCGAATCGCCGCCTTCCTGGAGGCGCAGGCGGCCGAGGCCGGGGCGGCGCGCAACACGCTGCTGGGCTACGGGCGCGATCTCAAGGATTTCGTCGGCTGGCTGGCGCGGCGCGGCGGCAACCTTGCCAGTATCGACCGCACCGGGATCGAGGACTATCTGACCACCTGCGCCGATCGCGGGCTTTCCCCCGCCACCCGCGCCCGGCGGCTGTCGTCGATCCGCCAGTTCTTCCGCTTCGCCCATGCCGAGGGCTGGCGCGCCGACGACCCGGCGCAGCGCATCACCGGCCCGGCGCGCGGCAAGGCGCTGCCGAAGACCCTTTCACTGGAGGAGGTCGAGGCGCTGCTGGACGCCGCCCGCCGCCATGGCCGCAACGAGGCCGAGCGGCTGCGCAACACCTGCCTCGTGGAACTGCTTTACGCGACGGGGATGCGGGTGTCGGAACTCGTCGGCCTGCCGGTGGCGGCGGCCCGGGGCGATCCCCGCATGATCCTGATCCGCGGCAAGGGCGGGCGCGAGCGGCTGGTGCCGCTGTCGGACCCCGCCCGCGCGGCGCTGGCCGGCTGGCTTTCCACCCGCGATGCCGGGCCGGATGGGCGGCGGGGCCACCTGTTCCCCGGCCGTGGCGCCGACGGGCACATGACAAGGGTGCGGTTCTACCTGCTGATCCGCGAAATCGCCGCGGCGGCCGGGCTTGACCCCGCGCGGGTGACGCCGCATGTGCTGCGCCATGCCTTCGCCACCCATCTGCTGGCGGGCGGCGCCGACCTGCGGGCGATCCAGACCATGCTGGGCCATGCCGACCTCTCGACCACGGAAATCTACACCCATGTGCTGGAAGAACGGCTGCGCCGTCTGGTCCACGACCACCACCCGCTGGCGAAGGGGGGCTGAGCGGCGCAAATAGACTGCGAAACAGAGGGCAGCGGCCGACCGCCGGGGGGCCGCTGCAACGGTGGTGATTGGCAGTTTATGGTGCCGAATACCCCCAACGTCCATACCTGCGCTGACGTCGCAATAGCGGCGGCGCGTGCCGCGCCTTGACTCCGGGCAAAGGTGGCGCTCCGGACAGGTCATGCCGCACGAAAGCCCCCTCTTGCAGCCCCCTGCCCCCGCCGCATAGACTGGCGCATCTTTTGCGGAACCCCGGACCCATGGACCCTTCCCTGCTCGACACGACGTTCTGGCTGACCGTCGGCGCCATATTCGTTCTTCTGCTCTGCTCCGCCTTCTTCTCGGCCTCCGAGACCGCGCTTACCGCCGCGTCGCGCGCCAAGCTGCGCGCACAGGCCGACAAGGGCGCGCGCGGGGCCGAAACCGCGCTGAAGGTGACCGAGGACAGCGAGCGCATGATCGGTGCGCTGCTGCTGGGCAACAACCTGGTCAACATCCTTGCCGCCTCGCTGGCGACGGCGCTGTTTACCCGGCTGATCGGCGAATCCGGCGTGGCGCTGGCCACGCTGGTGATGACCGCGCTGGTGCTGATCTTCGCCGAGGTGCTGCCCAAGACCTGGGCGATCACCGCGCCGGAACCGGCGGCGCTGCGGCTTGCACCGGTGGTGCGGGTGGTGGTGCGGCTGCTGTCGCCGCTGGTGGCCGCGGTGCGGGCCTTCGTCCGGCTGGTGCTGCGCGCCTTCGGGGTGCGGGCCGACCCGGACAGCCGCTTCCTTGCCCTGCGCGAGGAGATCGCCGGGGCGATCGCACTTGGCCATCACGAGGGCGTGGTGGAGCGCGAGGACCGCGACCGGCTGCTTGGCGCGCTCGGGCTTTCCGACCGCACGGTCGAGGAGGTGATGCGCCACCGTTCGGAAATCGAGATGATCGACGCCGATGCCGAGGCCGGGCAGATCGTGCACCAGGCGCTGGCCTCGCCGCATACGAGGCTGCCGCTGTGGCGGGGCGAGGCCGAGAACATCGTCGGCGTGCTTCATGCCAAGGATCTGTTGCGCGCGGTCGAACAGCAGGTGCAGGCGCATCCGGGCGACCCCGGCGCCATGGCCCGGCTGGACATCACCGCGATCGCCCGCAAACCCTATTTCGTGCCCGAGACCACGGCGCTTGACGAACAGATGCGCCAGTTCCTGCGCCACCGGCGGCATTTCGCGCTGGTGGTCGATGAATACGGCGCGCTGCGCGGGCTGATCACGCTTGAGGACATCCTCGAAGAGATCGTCGGCGAGATCGAGGACGAATTCGACCTGACGGTGGAGCGCGCCGCGCTCACCCCCGGGTCCACGGACGTGATCGAGGTCGAGGGCTCGATGGCGATCCGCGACCTCAACCGGGCGATGGACTGGAACCTGCCCGACGAGGAAGCCAACACCGTCGCCGGGCTGCTGATCCACGAGGTGCAGGCGATCCCGGCCGAAGGGCAGGTCTTCGCCTTCCACGGCTTCCGCTTCGAGGTGATGGCGCGGCAGGACAACCGCATCACCCGGCTGAAGCTGCGCAGGCTGTGACGGTATCGGGGGCGGCGATCCGGGCCGGGTAGTGTCCCGGCCACGCGGGCCGCGTTTCAGCGCACCGTCTTCGGCCGTGAAGGGCCGCTCACCCGGCGGTCAGGGTCACGCCCCGGCGCCCGGCCAGATCGGTGAAATACTGCCACGCCACCCGGCCCGAACGCGACCCGCGGGTGGCCTGCCATTCGATCGCCTCGGCCCGCAGGGTCTCGTCGTCGATCCCGACCCCGTAGAAGTCGCAATAGCCGCGGATCATCGCCAGGTAATCGTCCTGCGTACAGGGATGGAAGCCCAGCCACAGCCCGAACCGATCCGAGAGCGAGACCTTTTCCTCGACCGCTTCCGAAGGGTTGATCGCGGTCGAGCGTTCGTTCTCGATCATGTCGCGCGGCATCAGGTGGCGGCGGTTCGAGGTGGCGTAGAAGATCACGTTCGCGGGGCGCCCGGCGATCCCGCCGTCCAGCACCGCCTTGAGCGCCTTGTAATGCTGGTCGTCATGGCTGAACGACAGGTCGTCGCAGAACAGCACGAAACGGTGCCCCGACGCCCGGCGCAACTGGTCGAGAAGCCGGGGGATCGCCGGCAGGTCCTCGCGCCCGATCTCGACCAGTTTCAGCGCAAGCCCGCGCGCGCGCACCGCCGCGTGGATCGCCTTGACCAGAGAGGATTTCCCCATCCCGCGCGCGCCCCACAACAGCGCGTTGTTGGCCGGAAAGCCGTTGGCGAAACGTTCGGTGTTCTCCAGAAGCGTGTCGCGCGCCCGGTTGACACCGATCAGAAGCGCCAGATCGACCCGGCTGACCTCGGCCACCGGCTCCAGCCGGTCGGGGTCGGAATGCCACAGAAAGGCGTCGGCACCGGCGAAATCCGGGGCGGGCGCGGGCGCGGGGCTCAGCCGCTCCAGCGCCTCGGCGATGCGGGCAAGCAGGACGGTATCGCTCATGTCCGGCCGGTCTCCCCGGGCGCGGGCGTATTGTCGGGCATGTCGTCGGGCTCTTCCTCGAACCAGAGCCCCTGCGCGCGCAGCTCGGCCTCACGCTTCTTCTCGACCCGTTGCACCAGCAGGATCGAGATTTCGTAAAGCCCGTAGACCACGGCGAACAGGATGATCTGGGTGATGACATCCGGCGGCGTGACGATGGCCGCCAGCACGAGGATGCCGACGATGGCGTATTTGCGCACCGACCGCATCCCCTCGGCCGAGACCATGCCCGCCTTGCCCATCAGCGTCAGCAGCACCGGAAGCTGGAAACACATGCCGAAGGCGATGATGAACTTGGTGGTCAGCGCAAGATATTCCTCGACCGAGCCCTGGAAGGTGATCCCGGCCATGCCCGCCACCACCTCGACCTCCTCGTCCGGGGCAAGGCCGCCCTGCTGGAAGCCGAGGAAGAAATCGAACGCCAGCGGCAGCACCGCGTAATAGGCGAAGGCGGCGCCGATGAAGAACATCACCGGCGAGGCGATCAGGAAGGGCAGGAAGGCGTTCTTCTCGGACCGGTAGAGCCCGGGCGCAACGAACCGCCACATCTGATAGCCGATGATCGGGAACGAGAGCACGAAACCGCCCATCATCGCGATGCGTACGGCGACGAAGAAACCCTCTTGCAGCTTGATGAGGATCAGCCCGCAATCCTGCTGCCGGTCCGACAGCGCGTTGCAGATCGGCTGGGTGAGGAAGTTGAAGACCGGGTTCCAGAAGGCAAAGCAGATCACCATGCCGACAAGGAAGGCCAGAACCGAATTGATCAGCCGGTTGCGCAGCTCGGCCAGATGCTCCATCAGCGGCGCGCCGGTATCGTCAAGCTCGTCCGGTCTGTTCATGCCTCATCCCCTTTTGCCGAGGCGGGCCCTTTTGCCGAGGCGGGTTTCGCGGCGGCCTTCCTGCGCGGGGCGCGTTCCGGCGCCGGTGCGGGGGCGGCTTCGGCGGAATCGACGGCGGAACCGGGGGCACCGGCCGGTGTGGCGGCGGTCTCCGGCGCGGCGGCGCGTTTCGTGGCGGCGGCGGGTCTCGGGGCGGATTTCTTCAACGCGGGCTTCCGGGCCGGGGCGGCGGCTTCGGGCGCGGCGGCGTCGGGTGTCGCAGCTTCGGGCTTTGCCGCCGCCATCCGCTCGCTGCGCCTTGCGGCCTGGGCCTCGGCCAGTGCGGCGGTGGCGGGTCCGCGCGGCGGGGTTTCGGGGGCGGCGGCTTCGGACGCCCCCCCTGCCCCGGCCGTGCTGGCCGTACCGGAATCAACCCCTGAAGCAGCCTTGGTATCCCCCTTGACGGCCGACTTTACCTGGCCCTTCAGCGCCTTCTTCGGATCCCACTCCTCGAACTTCTTCGCCGCATCGGTGATCTTGTCGAGTCCGAGGTTCCGGGCGCTGGTCGCGGATTTCAGATCCTCGGCCACATCCTTCACGCCGGTCTCGTCGGCGGCGGCGTCCATGGCGCGCTGGAACTCGCGGGCGAGCGAGCGCATCTTGGCCGTGAACCGCCCCATGGCGCGGAACATGACCGGCAGATCCTTGGGACCGATCACGATCAGCGCCACGATGGCGATCAGCAGAAGTTCCGTCCAACCGATGTCGAACATGGCCGCGCGTCTCCCTGCGCCTGCCGGATCAGACCTTGTCCTTTTCGGCTTCCGGGGTCACGTCGCGCGCGGCCTCGGCGGTCTGTTCGATGGAATCGGTTTCTTCCTTCACGCCGCGCTTGAAGGCGGTGATGCCCTTGCCGACCTCGCCCATCAGGCTGGAGATCTTGCCGCGTCCGAACAGTACGAGCACGACGACCGCGATGAGCAGAAGGCCGGGCAGGCCGATATTGTTGAGCATGGGTTCTCTCCCTTCGGGCGCCCGCCGGGGGGCGCCGTGCATGTTTCCCAGACACATTTATTGACTGACGCGCCCGGATCAAAGCCCCATTCGATCCCCGACATGTCTTTTTTGTATCATACCGGGGCCGTGGCGGCCATGCCTCATGCCGCGCCGGCCGGATCATGGGCGGAATCACGGGCCGGGTCGCGGGTCGGGCCATGGGCCGAATCATGCCCCGGCTCATGGAGAACCGCCTGTCCGGCGACGGCGGCCAGCGCGGCGTCGTAAAGTTCGATCCCCGCCCCGGGGGCCGAGGCCCCTTCGGACAGCATCCGCCGCCATGCCCGCGCGCCGGGCCGCCCGGCGAACAGGCCGAGCATGTGGCGGGTGACCTGATGCAGCCGCCCGCCGCCCGCAAGGTGGCGCAGCAGGTAGGGCCGCATCGCCCCGGCGGCCCCGGCCGCATCCGCCACCGGGTCGGCCGCGCCCCAGACCGCGCTGTCGGCGCCGATCAGCACGCCCGCCGGATCGTGATAGGCCGCGCGCCCCAGCATGGCGCCGTCAAGCCCCTGCGCAAGGAAGCCCAGCACCTGCCGCTGCGAGGCGATACCGCCGTTGACGACGATCTCCAGATCGGGAAATTCGCGCTTCATCCGCAGGACCAGCGCATGATCGAGCGGCGGGATCTCGCGATTCTCCCTGGGCGACAGGCCCTGAAGCCATGCCTTGCGGGCGTGGACGATCACATGGCGCACCCCGGCGGCGCGCATGGTGCCGAGGAAGGCGGGCAGCACCTCCTCCGGGTCCTGGTCATCGACCCCGATCCGGCATTTCACCGTGACCGGCACCGGGCAGGCGGCGATCATCGCCGCGACGCAATCGGCGACCAGCGCGGGCTGTTTCATCAGCACCGCGCCGAAACAGCCCGAGCGCACCCGGTCCGAGGGACAGCCGACGTTCAGGTTGACCTCGCCGTAACCCATGTCGGCGGCGATCCGCGCCGCTTCGGCCAGTTCGGCGGGCTCCGACCCGCCTAGCTGCACCGCCACCGGATGTTCGGCCGCGTCGAACCCCAGCAGCCGCGCGCGGTCGCCATGGATCACCGCCTTCGCCGTCACCATCTCGGTATAAAGCAGCGCCCGGCGGCTGAGCACCCGGTGAAACGCCCGGCAATGCCGGTCGGTCCAGTCCATCATGGGCGCCACGGAGAGTCTGTGCGGCTGGTTTCGTGTCATCCCGGTCATGGTCCGCAAATCGTGTTGGCAGTTTGCCGGCAAGGCGGGCGGGCCGCGCACCGGCGTCAGCCCGGAACCTTAACCGATATACATGCCGCAGGGAAACCACCCGCCGCGAGCCGGGGCGGCCGGATCGCCGCAAGCCTGTCGGGCACAGCCGCAAACCACACGACCGCAAACCGGCGGACCGGGGCGCCGATCCCGTCCCCTGCCCGGACGAAGGGGCGATGGCGGCGGCGATCTGAAAGCCCGGATCGCCGAATTCTACGCGCTTTTCTATGGTGTCGAACTCGACGACGCGGCCCTGGACGCGCTTCTGGAGGCCGGGTGAGCGAGCGCGGCCTTTTCGCGGCCCTGTGCGCCGGGCTGGCCGGGGCGGCCTATCAGACGGTGTTCCGCAACCCCCTGGTATCTCCCGATATTCCGGGTGTCTCGGCAGGGGCCGGGTTCGGGGCGGTGCTGGGCATCCTGCTGGGCCTGCCGGTCATGGCGATCCAGTTGATGGGCTTCGGCTTCGGCCTGGCCACGATGGCGCTGGTCATCGGGCTGACGCTGGCCCTGCGCGGCGCGGGGCAGGTGCTGATCATGGTGCTTTGCGGCATTGCCATCGGCGCACTGGGGGGGCGGGCATTTCGCTGGTCAAGCTGCTGGCCGATCCCGAGCAGCAACTGCCCGCGATCACCTTCTGGCTGATGGGCAGCCTTGCCGGGGCCAAACAGGCCGATGTCCTGGCCGCCCTGCCCGCCGCCCGCGCCACGCTGGAGGACACCCTTGCCGTGATGCCCGGCGTCTCCTCGGTCAGCCATGGCGGCGGCAGCCGGAACGAACGCCAGGTCCATGTGCGCGGCTTCGGCCGCTGGCATGTGCCGCTGTCCATCGACGGTATCCGCGTCTTCCTTCCGGCCGACAACCGGCTGGACTACGGGCGTTTCCTGACCCCGGACCTTTCCGAGATCCAGGTCCAGAAAGGCCATGTCCCCGTCGTCACCGGCCCGGGCGGCATGGGCGGCGCGATCAACCTGGTGACCCGCAAGCCCACGCAACCCTTCGAGGGCGAGGCCCGGATCGGCCTTGAGGCGGGCAATCGCGGCGATGTCACCGGAAAAAGCGGCTATCCCTCGCTCGGGACGAAACAAGAGCTGTGGTATGCGCAACTGACCTATATGTATCGCGAGACCGGCGGCTTCTACCTGTCGCGCGACTTCACCCCGGTGCCGCAGCAGGGATCGGGCCTGCGCGACAACACCGACACCGAGGACAGCCGCCTGAACCTCAAACTCGGCTACACCCCGAACGCGACCGACGAATACGTGCTCAGCTACACCCGGCAGACCGGCGCGAAATCGGCGCCCTACAACATCCTGCTGCCGATCCGCGGCATTCCCGGCACCGGCACGGCGGGCACGCAGCGCGACTGGACATGGCCGGAATGGGACATCTCCAGCCTCGCCTTCTATTCGCGGACCGAAATGGACCGGGGCACCCTGAAAACCCGGCTTTACTACAACACGTTCGACAACACCCTTTCGGCCTGGGACGATTCCACCCATTCCAGCCAGACCGTGGGCCGCGCCTTCGACAGCATCTATGACGACTATTCGGTGGGGGCCAGCGTCTCCTACGGCACCGCGGTCGGTGCGCATGACCTGACGGCCGCACTGCATTTCCGCCGCGACATCCACCGGGCCGCCAGCTACGACAAGGCCCGCGTGATCGAGGCCGACCGGACCGCCTCGTCCCCCGGCGAGCCGCGCGTCTCGACCGATGCGGTGAACTGGCAGCTTGCCGCGATCTGGACGCCCGGGGCGGGCGGCACCTATCACGCCAGCGCCTCGTCGCGCACCAGCTTCCCCACGCTGTTCCACCGCTACAGCACCGGGTTCGGCCGCTATGTTCCCAACCCCGACCTCAAGGCCGAGCGGGCGCTGAACCTTGAACAGGGCTACAGCGGCGATCTGGGCCCGGTCACGTTCGAAGGCGCGCTGTTCCACAGCCGGGTTTCGGACCTGATCCAGTCGGTTTCGGTCGGCTTCGATCCGAACGGCGACGAACTCGCGCAGCGCCAGAACCTTGCCAGGGCGACCTACAAGGGGGTCGAGCTTGCGGCCCGCTGGCAGTTGAACGACCGTCTCGGCCTCATGGCCAACTACATCCATCTCGACACCTCGGTCAGCGATCCGGTGATCAACGGCGCGCGGGTCACCGACATTCCCAAGAACAAGGCGTTCCTGCGTCTGGACTGGCAGGCGACCGACCGATTGACCGTCGCCCCCTCGCTGGAACTCTACGGGTCGCGCGGGCCAACCTGGATATGAGCTGGCAGGTCTCGCGCAAGGTGGCGGTCAACTTCGGGGTGCGCAACATCTTCGACCGCGACATCCAGGTGGCCGAAGGCTTCCCCGAACCGGGCCGGACCTTCCATCTCTCGTCGCAGATCCGGTTCTGAAAGACCGTTCGAGAATTCGCTCCGGCACGGCAGGTGGCGTGGTTTTCGGGGCCGCCGCAGGCGACGAGCGGAGTGTGCTCAATGCACATGAGCCCAGGCAAGCGCAGAAAACCGCGTCAGATGCCCGAAGGACGTAGAATTATCGAACGGTCTCTGAGGCCTTGGTTCAGGCCGGGCGGGGGCGGGCGCGTTGCCCACCCCGCCCCCGCGCCCGCCGGCCTGCCCCTCAGCCTGCCCCCCGGCCCGACCCGGAATCCTGTCCCCGGAATGTCAGCTTTCCGCCCCCGATCGCGTCCCGCAGCATATCGACCGCTTCGGCAAGCCTTTCGTCGATCACATGCAGGTATTGCGTCCAGTCGACGAGTTGCCGCAGATCTTCGGCCCCGTCCGAGATGCCGCGCAGCCCGATCAGCGGAATCCCGAACCGCTGGGCGGCGCGCAGATGGGCGAAGGTCTCCATGTCCACCATGTCCTCGGCGATCCGGTCGTAGGCGGGGCCGCTGACGACGTTCGCGCCGGTGGACAGGCTGGCGGCGGGCAGGCCGGGGATGCGGTGCGGCAGGTCGATCCGGGCGGGCAGGTCCAGAAACGGCGTGCGCCCACGGTCGAACCCGAGCGCCGAGGCATCCATGTCGCGGTAGGCCACGCCCGAGACCTGATAGACCCGCGCCTGCGCCAGCGCGCGCGACCCGGCCGAGCCCAGCGAGACAATCAGCCCCGGGCGCCGCCGCATTCCCGTCAGCGCGGCGGTCAGGGCGACGGCGCCCTCGACCGGGCCGACGCCGGTCATCAGCGGCGTGATGCGGGCGCGCAGGGCGGGGCCGTATTCCGCTTCGGCCGCCATCACGAACAGGACCGGAACACCGGCGATAAGATCAGTCGTCAAGGTCATCGGTCCTTTCAGGTTCCGGGCAGGGGTGGCATGCGCCGGGCCGGATGGTCAAGACGCAGGATCGCGCCCCGTCGCGTCAGCCCCGCCGACCCGCCGGGTCGGGTGCGACACGGGTCCGCCTGACCGGATACCACGGAATCGCCCGCATTCCGGCGCCGTTCGCCCGCGCGGCCCCGCGAATGACTCCCGCGTTGCCAAAGCGATTCGTCCGGGCCTATGCTGGACGCCACGATGTCCGCCGGTTTCTCGCCCGCCGGTTTCTCGAAGGAGGCGCAATGAACGATACGCATGAATTGCGGCGCGGCACGGTGCTTTCGGTTCGCGGCAGCGTGGTGGACGCCCGTTTTCCCGGCGGCCTGCCCGAGTTCAACAGCGAACTGCACGCCGGCAAGGGGCAGAAGATCGTTGTCGAGGTGGTCAGCCATCTGGACCCGGAAACGATCCGGGGTGTCGCGCTGACACCGACCGCCGGGCTGGCGCGCGGGTCGGTCATCACCGATCGCGGGCACCCGCTGCGCATCCCGGTCGGCGAGCGGATGCTGGGCCGTGTCGTGAACGTCTTCGGCGACGCCATCGACGGCGGCGAGGATCTGGCGGGCGGCGAATGGCGGTCGCTCTATGGCCCGCCGGTGCCACTGGCAGGGCAAGGCGCCACGTCCGAGATTTTCGTGACCGGGATCAAGGCCATAGACCTGCTGACCCCGATGGAACGCGGCGGCAAGGCGGGCCTCTTTGGCGGCGCGGGCGTGGGCAAGACCGTGCTCATCACGGAACTGATCAACAACGTTGCCGGTCGCCACCGGGGTGTCACCATCTTCTGCGGCATCGGCGAACGTTCGCGCGAGGCCGAGGAAATGGTGCGCGACGTGCGCGATGCCGGGGTGCTGCCAAACACCGTGCTGATGTTCGGCCAGATGAACGAACCGCCCGGCGCGCGCCTGCGCATCGGCCATGCGGCGCTGAGCGTGGCCGAGTATTTCCGCGACGACGCGCGTCAGGATGTGCTCTTGCTGATCGACAACATTTACCGCTTCATTCAGGCGGGTTCCGAAGTGTCCGGCCTCCTGGGCCGCCTGCCCTCGCGCATGGGCTATCAGCCGACGATGGGAACGGAACTGGCCGAATTGCAGGAACGCATCTGCACGACGCAGGGCGCGGCCATCACCTCGGTGCAGGCGGTCTATGTGCCGGCGGATGATTTCACCGACCCCGCCATCACCCACACCTTCGGCCATCTGTCGGCGCTGATCGTGCTGTCGCGCGAACGTGCGGCGCAGGGCCTTTATCCGGCGCTCGACCCCCTGCGCTCGGAATCCAAGATGCTGACCCCGCCGATCGTGGGCGAGCGGCATTATCACATCGCCCGCCAGGTGCGCGAGACGCTGGCCAATTATGACGAGTTGAAGGACGTCATCGCCATGCTGGGGCTGGAGGAGCTGTCGCGCGAGGATCAGCGGCGCGTCCACCGGGCGCGGCGGCTGGAACGTTTCCTGACGCAGCCGTTCTATACCACCGGGCAGTTCACCGGCCACGGCGGCAGGATGGTCGAGCTGGAGGACACGCTGAGCGGCTGCGAACGCATCCTGGGCGACGAGTTCGCCGACTACCCCGAACAGGCGTTCTACATGATCGGCACGGTCGATGAGGCGAAAAAGCCATGAGCATGATGGTCAGGATCATCCTGCCATCGGGGATCCTGCTGGAACAGGAGGCGGTGAAACTGGTGGCCGAGGCGCAGAACGGATCCTTCGGGCTGCTGCCGCGCCACATCGATTATGTGACGGCGCTGGTGCCCGGCATCCTGACCCTGACCGCCGCGAATGGCGAGGAGACGTTCCTTGCCGTGGATGAGGGCGTGCTGGTGAAACATGGCCCGGAGGTGCGCGTCTCGACATGGAACGCGCTGCAAGGCAGGCTGGGAGAGCTGCGCGCTGCCGTGCTGGATCAATTCAGCGCCATGGGCGAAGATGAGCAGAAGGCGCGCGTGGCGCTTGGCCGGCTTGAGGCCAGTCTGGTGCAGCAGGTTCTCGAATGGGGCAGATGAGCGATGACTGAGCACGAGAAGTCGCCCCCGCCCTCGCACCGGCTGGGCGAGAAGGTCGGCAGCCGTGAATCGCGCAAGCTGCGCGCGCGCAAGACCCGGGACCGGACCCTGTGGCATGGTCTGGGCGCAGCCGGTGTCGTCGGCTGGTCGGTGGCGGTGCCGACGGTGATCGGGGTGCTGCTGGGCCTGTGGCTGGACCGCCGGTTTCCGGGCGAGTTTTCCTGGACGCTGGCGCTCCTGCTGGGCGGGGTGTCGCTGGGCTGTCTCAACGCCTGGTACTGGATCAGCCAGGAGGCAAGGGGCATTCAGGAAGACGAAGAGGGGATCGAGCGATGAGCGGTGCACCGGCGCTCTTGCTGGCCGCGCTGGCCGGGGCCGGACTGGGCCTGTTCTATTTCGGCGGGTTGTGGCTGACCGTCCGCCGGCTTGAACGCACGGGCAACCCGGCGCTCCTGTTCGGCGCAAGCCTGATCCTGCGCCTGTCGCTGACGGTTCTCGGCTTTTACTTCGTCATGGGGGGCGAGTGGCAGCGGGCGCTGGCCTGCCTTGCGGGCTTCGTCATCGCCCGCCGGATCCTGACCGCCCGCACGAAACCCGCGCCAGCCGCAGCGCAAGGCAAGGGGGGATAGGCCCGTGGACATAACCCCCGACGCGATCATCCATGGCCATATCGGCCCCGTTGCGATCCCGGCCACGCTGGTGTTCACCTGGATCGTCATGGCGATCCTCGTGCTCGGCTCCTGGTCGGTCACGCGCAACCTGTCCACCGAAGCCGCCGTCCCGCGCGGCCAGTTGCTGCTGGAGATCGTGCTTGAGGGCATCCGCGGCCAGATCCGCGACATGATCGACACCGACCCGGACCGCTATCTGCCCTTCATCGGCACGCTGTTCCTGTTCATCTTCACGTCGAATGTCCTGTCGATCGTCCCCGGCTTCCATGCGCCCACGGGCTCGCTTTCGACCACGACGGCGCTGGCGCTTTGCGTCTTCGCCGCCGTTCCGGTGTTCGGCATCATGGCGCAGGGGTGGCGGGGCTATCTGAAATCCTATCTGCAACCGACGCCGCTCATGCTGCCCTTCAACCTGATCAGCGAGATCACGCGGACGATTTCGCTGTCGATCCGCCTTTTCGGCAACATGATGAGCGGCGGAATGATCGCCGCCGTGGCGCTGGCGATCGCGCCGCTGTTCTTCCCCGTCATCATGAACGCGCTCGGCCTGCTGATCGGCGTCATCCAGTCCTACATCTTCTCGATTCTGGCGCTGGTCTACATCGCGACCGCCACCCGCGCCCATGAGGAACAGGCCGCCCGGACGTCCGGCGCCACATCCGCCACAACAAAGGAGACGCAACATGGAAAGCCTTGAGCTGATCGCCATGATCTCGATCATCATGGCGGGCGCAACCGTCGGCATCGGCGCACCGATCACCGCCATCGGCGAGGGCTGGGCGGTGTCGCGGGCCATGGGGTCGCTGGCGCAACAACCCGATGCCGCGCCCACCATCTCGCGCACGTTGTTCATCGGCCTTGCGATGATCGAATCCTCGGCGATCTATTGTTTCGTGGTCTCGATGATCCTGATCTTCGCCAACCCGTTCTGGAACCATTTCGCCAGTCTGCCGGGGGTGCAATAGCGTGGAACCGGACTGGTTCACCCTGATCGCCCAGATCATCAATTTTCTGGTGCTGGTGGCCCTGCTCAGGCATCTTTTCTATCGGCGGCTGATCGGCGCGATGAACGCCCGCGAGGCCGATATCCGCACCCGTCTGGACAGGGCGGCGCAAGCGCGCGAGGTGGCCGAGCAGGAGGCGGAAAGTTACCGCGACCGCAACCGGGCGTTTGAGCAGCAGCGTGAAGCGATGCTGGCGCAGGCGGGGGAAGAGGCCGAAACCCGCCGCCGGGAACTGCTGGAAAACGCCCGGCTCGAGGCCGGGAGGGCGCAGGCGAAATGGCTGGCGACGCTGGAACACGAGCGCGCGGAACTGCTTGCGGGGTTTCGCGAACGCCTGGGCCAAAGCGCCTTTGCCCTTGCCGGTCAGGGGCTGAAACAGCTTGCCGATACAAGGCTGGAGGAACAGATCGTCAGGGTCTTCATCGACCGTATCCAGACGCTCGATCCGGCCGAACGGGACAAGATCATCGCAGAGGTCAGGGGCTCGGCCGCGCCGGTCGAAATCCACACCGCCTTTGCGCTTGATCCGGACGCGCAGGCGGACCTGACCCGCGCCCTCCGGCAATATCTGGATGAGGGCATCACCCTGCGGTTTGCGGTGGTGCCGGGCCTGATCTGCGGCATCGAGCTGCGCGCCCATGCCTACCGGCTGGCGTGGAACCTGGACAGCTACCTTGAGGAACTGGAGGCGCGGCTGTTTCAGGGGTTGGAAGAAAGCGACAGGACCGATGCAGACACGTGACAACTCCACGGCCCCTGATCTGCTGCGCCATGCCGCCGGGCAGGCGCTGAAGGCGGTCGAGGACGTGGCGGCGACGGCGCGGGCGGAGTTGAGCGCCAGCGAGATCGGGCGGGTTGTCTCGGTCGGGCCGGGCGTGGCCCGCGTGCGCGGCCTGCCGGGCGTCGAGGCCGAGGAACTGATCAGCCTGCATGGCGGCCTCCTGGGCATGGCCTACAACCTCGACCCCGAGGAAGTCGGCGTTGTGATGCTCGGCCCCAGCCACGATCTGGCCGCCGGCAGTTTCGCCCACCGCACGGGGCGCATCCTGGATGTGCCGGTGGGCGAGGAACTGATCGGCCGCGTGGTGGATGCGCTGGGTCAGCCGCTGGATGAGGCCGGGCCGCTGCGCGCGCGCATCCGCCTGCCCGTTGAACGGCCCGCCCCGCCGATCATGCACCGCGCGCCGGTCACGCGACCCTTGCAGACCGGGTTGAAGGTGATCGATTCCCTGCTGCCCGTCGGGCGCGGGCAGCGCGAGCTGATCCTGGGCGACCGCCAGACCGGCAAGACGGCCATCGCGCTTGACACCATCCTGAACCAGCGCGGCAGGAATGTGATCTGCGTCTATTGCAGCATCGGCCAGCGAAGTGCTGCGGTGGCCGAATTCCTCGCCTCGCTGCGGCGGCACGGGGCGATGGACTATTGCGTCGCGGTCGTGGCATCGGGCGACGAAGCGCCGGGCGTGCAATATATCGCACCCTATGCGGCGACCAGCATGGCGGAATATTTCATGGAGCAGGGCCGCGATGTCCTGATCGTCCATGACGACCTGACCCGCCATGCCCGCGCCTACCGCGAACTGTCGCTGCTGATGCGCCGCCCGCCGGGGCGCGAAGCCTATCCGGGCGATATCTTCTATGTCCATTCGCGGCTTCTGGAACGCGCGACGCAGTTGCGCGAGGAATATGGCGGCGGCTCGCTCACGGCCCTGCCCATCGCCGAAACCCAGTCGCAGAACATTTCCGCCTATATCCCGACGAACCTGATCTCGATCACCGACGGCCAGATCATCCTGTCGCCACAACTGTTTCGCAAGGGCACGCTGCCCGCGGTCGAGGTCGGCCGGTCGGTCTCGCGCGTCGGCGGCAAGGCACAACTGCCGTGCTATCGCGCGGTGTCGGGCGATCTGCGGCTGTCCTACGCGCAGTTCGAGGAGCTGGAGATCTTCTCGCGCTTCGGCACCCGCCTTGACGATGCCTCCATCGCCGCGCTGGAACGCGGCCGCCGGGTGCGCGAGGTGTTCCAGCAGTTCCAGTTCAACCCGCTGCCGGTGCCCGATCAGGTGGCCATCCTGCTTGCCGCCAGCGAGGGGCTTCTGAACACGATCCCGGCCGAAAAGGTGGCGGATGCGGAACGGGCGATCCGCGGCAGGCTCAGGGAGGTGCCCGAGGTCTCCGAACGTCTGGAATCCGGTGCGAAACTGTCGAACGAAGACCGCGATGCACTGGTGCGCATCATCAAGGGCGTGACCGCCGACATGGAAGGGGGCCGCTGATGGCGCAGACGCTGGAGGCCATGCGCCGCCGCATCGACACCGCCGAAGACCTTTACGGCGTGGTGCGGGTGATGAAGGCGCTGGCCGCCGCCAGCGTGCGCCAGTATGAAACCGCCGTCGAATCGCTGGTCGCATACAATGACACGATCGAGGCCGGATTGCAGATCGTGCTGCGCCGACACCCCGAAGCGATCCCGGCGCAGACCGAACCCGGGCCCCGCGCCGTGGTCATCGTCTTCGGCTCGGATCAGGGGATGTGCGGTTCGTTCAACGAGCAGGTGGCGGATCACGCGCTGGCGCAGATGGCGCGCCCCGAGATGCAGGCCGACCTTACGGTGCTTGTCATCGGCGAGCGCGCGGTGGGCCGGCTGGAGGATGCCGGATGCCGGATCGGCGGAAGGTTCCCGGTGCCCGGCTCGCTTCCCGGTGTCGTGGCGGCGGTGAACGAGGTGCTGCTTGCCGTCGAGGGGCTGCGGTTCCGCGAGGGCATCGACCGCTTCATCCTGGTGCACCACCGGCCGGTTGCCCCCGCGGGCTCGCGCCCCGGCACGCAGCAACTCCTGCCGCTCGATCCCGCATGGCTGGCGGGGCTGGCGCGGAAAGACTGGCAATCGCGCACTTTGCCCGGCTTCACCATGGCGGGGCGGCCACTGTTTTCCGCGCTGATCCGGCAACATCTGTTCGTTGCGCTCTACCGCGCCTTCACGGAATCGCTGGCAAGCGAGAATGCCAGCCGCCTTGCGTCGATGCATGCGGCGGAAAAGAACATCCAGAACCACCTGTCGGAACTGTCGCTCCACTATCACCAGGGTCGGCAACAGGCGATCACCGAGGAAATGCTCGACATTATCGCGGGTTTTGAAACCCTGACGGAAAAGGATGCGCGCGCGGCGGGCTGAGCCGCAGGCCGTGCCCGCCCCGCATGGGCCCGCATGGCCGACGGGGCCAACCCTGCCGGTCGCTCTCGTTCCCGGCCCTGATTCCGGCCGGCTTCCGGCGGTCGTCAATCGTTGACAACAGCACCGATATGGCGATGCCGACCCTCAGGGTGCTGCGGGCGGCGGTCGCGGCGGCCACCAGGACGCGCTCCGCCACCTCTGGCCCGCTCAGGCCCGGGGACATGGAGGCCCCGGCGGCGAAGACGAAGATCAGCGCCCCCGGCGGGCCGAATCCCCCGGTCACGCTCAGGAACAGGAAGACCCCGCAGGACAGGGACAGCAGCACAGGCTGCGCCGTTTCGGAGACGCCGGACCGGGCCGCCCTTTCCACCCCGCGGCCGTCAGTAGATATAGCGGATCTGCTCGGCCCAGAACCGTTCCAGCCGCCGCAGCGTGTCGTTCACCCCCTCCACCGCCGCGGAGGCGAACAGGGCGTCGCCCTCCAGCGCGCCGGCGTGGCGGTCGAACAGACCGCCCACCACCACGCGCACCTCGCGCCCCCGGGCCGTAAGCCGCACCCGGACCGAGCGGCGGTCGATCTCGGACCGCTGGTGGTGCATATAGCCCATCTCCACCAGCTTCTTCAGGTTGTAGCTGACGTTCGAGCCCTGATAGTAGCCGCGGGTCTTCAGCTCCCCCGCCGTCACCTCGTTCTCGCCGATGTTGAACAGCAGGAGTCCCTGCACCGCGTTGATCTCGCGCAGGCCGATCCGCTCGAACTCGTCCTTCACCACGTCGAGCATCAGCCGGTGCAGCCGCTCGACCAGCGCGAGCGTGTCGAGGTAGCCCTCCATCAGCCCCCCCGACCTGGCCCCCACAGCCACTGTTCCCGGCGCCCCGGCCACCGCCAGTCTTGTCCGAACCGTCATGCCAGCCTCCGCCTGCCGTCCCTTTCCCGGGCAGATTCGGCGGAAAATGCCAAGATCCGGTAAACGCGGCTCAACCCATGCCGGGGCCGGCATCGGAGGCGGGGCCAAGCCGCGCGCGGGCGAAATCGCCGATCTCGGCGATCAGCCCGGCAAAGCCTTCGGGCACGGGCACGCGGCCAAGCACCCAGTCGAGCAACTCCTGGTCGTTCTCCGCCAGAAGCGCATCGAACCCGTCAAGCGCCGGTCCCGCCATCGCCCCGAGCCGGGCATCGGCGAAGGGGCCCAGGATCAGGTCCATCTCCCTGGTGCCGCGCCGCCAGGCCCGCATCCGCATCCGCCGCAGCCGGGCCTCCTGTATCTCGCTCATGCCCGAATCCCGTTCATACCTGTGGTTCCAGCGTCCGTCGCAGGCGCTTCTCGGCCCGGGCGATCCGGTCCGAAAGCCGCCCGGCCTCGGCCGACAACTGCCGCAGCTCACCCAGCGCGGCGCGCAGATCGGGCGGCACCGCCTGTGCGTCGGGCCCGTCCGGCCCCTCGCCCTCGCCGGTCAGCATCCAGCGGATCGACACCCCCAGCACCCCGGCCATCATCTGCAACTTGTTCGCGCGCGGCTCTCCCACGTCGTCTTCCCAGGCGCGCACGGTGGTCAGTTTCACGCCGAGCCTGCGCGACAGGTCGGCCTGGGTCATGCCCACCGCCTCGCGCGCCCCGGCCACGCGGTCGCCGAATGTGGCGGCCGCGTCGCTATACCAGCCTGTTTCGTTTTCTTCAGGCATCTCGCCCCCCTTTCGTTGTGGCTTACGCTTGCGGGCGGCACCCTAAAACAATTTCAGCAAGAGTTGGACAGTGTTTTCGCTGCAAGACGGCGACGTCTGTGTCGCGTATTGGCTGTCATGAGCCAATCTATTGCCACAGAGGGCAGCGGCCGACCGCGGGTGGCCGCTGCCCTCTGTGGCCTGGCAGTTTATGGTGGCCGAATACCCCTCGCTCAGCACATGCTACAACGTCGCAATAGCGGCCGCCCGTACGGGCGGTCGGCCGCTGCCCGGCGGCGCTGGCGCGCCTTGATTCCGGGCCGGGTGTTCCGGGCAAAGGTGGCGCTCCCGATGGCCCTGCCAACACGGCCAACAGACACCGCCTTCGAAATTGCGGAAAAACAACAGCCTGAAGCATATCCGCCGTTCCAACGGAGGCCGAAACCCCCTAAGACAGGCTGCCCGCAAGTTCAAACCGAGGTCCGCCATGTCCTTCCTCTCCGCCACGCTCGACCGTGTGAAACCCTCGCCCACCATCGCGGTCACCAACAAGGCGCGCGAACTGGCGGCGGCGGGCCGCGACATCATCGGCCTCGGCGCCGGAGAGCCCGATTTCGACACGCCGCTGAACATCCGCGAAGCCGCGAAACGCGCCATCGACGAGGGCCGGACCAAATATACCGCGGTTGACGGCATCCCCGAACTCAAGGCCGCGATCTGCGCCAAGTTCGCCCGCGAGAACGGGCTGGACTACAGGCCGTCGCAGGTCACGGTGGGCTCGGGCGGCAAGCAGGTGCTCTACAACGCGCTGATGGCGACGCTCAACCCGGGCGACGAGGTGATCGTCCCCGCGCCCTACTGGGTCAGCTACCCCGACATGGTGCTGCTGGCGGGCGGCACGCCGGTGGTGGTGGAATGTCCGTTCCAGACCGGCTTCAAGCTGATGCCGGACCAGCTTGAGGCGGCGATCACCCCGAAGACCAAGTGGTTCATCTTCAACTCGCCCTCGAACCCGACCGGCGCGGGCTATTCGCGCGAGGAGCTGAAGGCGCTGACCGACGTGCTGATGCGCCATCCCCATGTCTGGGTGATGACCGACGACATGTATGAACATCTGGTGTTCGACGGGTTCGAGTTCGTCACCCCCGCACAGGTGGAACCCGGCCTTTACGACCGGACGCTGACCTGCAACGGCGTGTCGAAAGCCTATGCCATGACCGGCTGGCGGATCGGCTATGCCGCCGGGCCCGAGGCGCTGATCAAGGCCATCGGCAAGGTGCAGTCGCAATCGACCTCGAACCCCTGTTCGATCAGCCAATGGGCGGCGGTCGAGGCGCTGAACGGCCCGCAGGACTACATCGCCGAAAGCCGGGCCGCGTTCCAGCGCCGCCGCGATCTGGTGGTCTCGATGCTGAACGAGGCCCCCGGCATCACCTGCCCGGTGCCGGAAGGCGCGTTCTACGTCTATCCCTCCATCGCCGGCTGCATCGGCAAGACCTCGGCCGGGGGCGCGAGGATCGTGGACGACGAGGCTTTCGCCACCGCGCTCCTGGAGGAAACCGGGGTCGCGGTGGTGTTCGGCGCCGCCTTCGGCCTTTCGCCCGCCTTCCGGGTCAGCTACGCTACCTCGGACGCCGCGCTGGAAGAGGCCTGCAAGCGCATCCAGGGCTTTTGCCGCGGCCTGACCTGACGGCGGGATCATGGGGGAATCATGGGCGCCGACCTGCCCGACTACTATTTCCGCGTTCGCGAGAACGGCGCCACGGTGTTCCGGGTCGATACGGAAAACCGCCAGCGCCGGATCGAGATGGACCAGATCGCCGCGATCAACATCCGCAACGGCGAGGTGAAACCCCATGGCGACCGGGTGCTGGCCGAGGCCGACATGGCCGCGATCTCGGACTGGATCGCCGGGCGGCAGGAGGTGCTGGCGCGGCGCGACATCGACGATATCCTGCGGGCGGTCGATTACCTCAACCTGACCGCGCAATGGGTGCAGTCGCGGGCGGGCGACGAGCAGCTGGAACAGGTGACCGACGCGCTCCTGCTGGCCATGCACGACCTGCGCACGGTGCTGGTGCGCAAGAAGGCCGAGCGGCTGGCGCGGGAGGAGTAGCGGCCCCCGCTGGCGCCTTCCGGCCCCGGTCGCGGGGCGGTTCGGGTTCCGCCTCCGATCCCCCCGGCTGATCCGCGGTCACCACAAAGGGCAGCGGCCGACTGCGGGGGGCCGCTGCAACGGTGTTGTTCTGGCAGTTTATGGTGCCGAATACCCCGGCCTCTATGCCTGCGGCAACGTTGCAGGAGCGGCCGCCCGTGCGGGCGGTCGGCCGCTGCCCGGGCCGCTGACGCGGCTGTTCCGGGCAAGGGGGTGCGCTGAAGCGCACCCCACGCCCCCCTGCCCCTCGCCGCTGGACGCCGCCGCCGCTTCGTGGCAGGAAGCCCTCGCCCGCCCCCGGCCCGCCACCACGGAGACCGTCATGAGCCTCGCCCGCCCGATCCGCATCGCCCCCTCGATCCTCGCCGCCGATTTCGCCGATTTCGGCGCCGAATGCCGCGCGGCCGAGGACCAGGGCGCCGACTGGATCCATGTCGATGTGATGGACGGGCATTTCGTGCCCAACATCACCTTCGGCCCGCAGATGTGCGCCGCGATCCGGCCGCATATCAGGGGCACGATGGACGTGCATCTGATGATCGCGCCGGTCGATCCCTATATCGACGCCTTCGCACAGGCCGGGGCCGACATCCTGACCGCCCATGTCGAGGCCGGGCCGCATATCCACCGCACCTTGCAGGCGATCCGCGCGGCGGGGGTCCGGCCCGGGGTCGCGCTCAACCCCGGCACGCCCGCAAGCGCGGTCGAGGGGCTGCTGGACATGGTGGATCTGGTCTGCGTGATGACGGTGAACCCCGGCTTCGGCGGGCAGAAGTTCATCGACATGACCGCCAAGATCCGCGACCTGCGCGCCATGATCGGCGACCGCCCGGTGCATGTCGAGATCGACGGCGGCGTCACGGTCGGGACCGCGCCCCTCGTCGCCGCTGCGGGGGCGGATGTGCTGGTCGCGGGCTCGGCGGTGTTCTCGGGCGGATCGGCAGGCGCCCCCGGCCCCTACGGGGCGAATATCCGCGCGATCCGCACCGCCGCCGAAGCCGCGCGCTGAGACGCGCGCCAAAGCTTGCCCACCGCCGCCATTGCCGACATATTCGGCAACGGACCGCCACCCCGGCAGGGAACATGAAGGAGAACATGACGTGCCGCTGATCCGGCGCACAGGGTCGCAGATGCCCCGACGCGGCCCCCGCGGGACCGTGCGCGCCGCGCTGCTGCCCGCGCTTTTCGCCCCCCTGCCCGCCGCCGCCACCGAAGGCATCGCCGACAAGTATCCGGGCTCGCCGCTTTACAACAAGCCGGTCGAGCTGTTCCCCGGGGTCTGGACCTCGGTCGGCGCCACCGACCGGCCCACGCCCGGAAACGGGGGCCATGTGCTCAACCTGTCGTTCATCATCACCGGCGACGGGGTGGTGGTCGTGAACGCGGGCGCGGCCTATATCCTGGCCGAGGCCCTACATGACGAAATCCGCGCCCGCACCGACCAGCCGGTGCGGATGGTGATCAACACCGGGGCCGACGCGGCGGCGATGCTCGGCAACAGCTACTGGATCGCGCAGGGTGTGCCGGTTCTGGCGCATTCCGACGCGGCCTATACGTTCGACCTGCACAAGACCGGGCTGACCGAGGCCATGGCCGCCGTGACCGGCGAGGCCGCGGGCGGCACCTTCCCGCTGCCGCCGACCGAGACCTTCACCGACCGGATCGACATGGTGATGGGCGATTTCCATATCGAGATCGTCAACCTCGGCCCGGCCCGCGCAGCCGGCGACGTGCAGGTCTGGCTGCCCGAGATCGGGCTGGTGATCGCCGGCGGCATCGCGCTGCACGAACGCCTGCCCGAGGTCGCGCCCGGCACCTGCACCGCCTGCTGGATCGAGACCTGGGACGCCGAGTTCGAACCGCTGGGCGCCACATGGGTGATCCCGGCCCACGGCCACCCGGCCAGCATGGCGCAGGTGCGCCGCTACAGCCGCGACTACCTGGCCTGGCTGCGCGACCGGGTGGGCGAACATATCGACGCGGGCGGCGATGCCGAGGGGGCACGCGAAATCGACCAGTCGCCCTGGGCGCGGCTCGACCTGTTCGGGGTGCTCGCGGCGCAGAACGCGGTCAACGTCTTCACGGAAATGGAGTTCGACCGATGATCCCGAATCCCGCGCCATGACCATGGTGCTTTTCGATCTCGACGGGACGCTGGTCGACAGCGCCCCCGACCTGCGCGCCGCCGCCAACCGGATGCTGGCCGACGAAGGCGCCGCACCGATCGACCTTGCCACCACGATCTCATTCGTCGGCAACGGCGTGCCGGTGCTGGTCGAACGCATCATCGCCGCGCGCGGGCTGGCCCGGCCGCACGGTGAACTGGTCGCGAATTTCCTGCGCCATTACGAGGCCGACGCGGCCACCCTCACCCGCCCCTATCCGGGGGTGCCGCAGATGCTGGAAACGCTGCGCGACGCCGGACACCGGCTCGGCATCTGCACCAACAAGCCCGAAGCCCCGGCGCGGGACATCCTGCGCCTGCTGGGGCTTGACGGATATTTCCCGGTGGTGGTGGGCGGCGACAGCCTGCCCCGGAAAAAGCCCGACCCGGCGCCGCTCTTTCATGCCGCGCGGCTGATGGGCGGCGGGCCGGTGGCCTATGTCGGCGACAGCGAGATCGACGCCGAAGCCGCCGGGGCCGCCGCCTTCCCCTTCGCGCTGTTCACCGGCGGCTACCGCAAGTCCCCGGTCGCGGCGCTGGCCCATGACGCGGCCTTCGCGGATTTCGCCGACCTGCCCGGCCTGATCCCCGGATTGCTGGCCGGAAGGGGCTGAGGGCAGCGGATCCGCGCAACATCACCACGCCGCAAGGGGCTGGCGCCTGCCGGAACGTGGCACGGCAACACAGGCGCGGTGCGTGGCCCGAAAGTCGCAGTTGCGAAAAACTTCCCCTGAAGACTTCCGCAGGGGAAAGCATTGCTTTGTCCGATACATGTTTTGTGGATGAATCTCTGCACAGGTAATTCGTTCGCGAAAGGATCGCAAATTGTCTACAACCTATACGTTCACCGGCTATCGGGCCGAGATCAACTGGGATACCGGCGTGGTAAACCAGTTCAGCAATACCGCGACGCTGCAACTCACCAGCCCGTCGGCTACGATCAACTATCACTACGATCCTTCCAACTGGCCGGATGAGTATTATATCGAATCCGACACCCTGATCGAAGCCATCCGGCTGAACGGCAGCACGCACGATCTCGATAGTCTTTGGGTCGAGATCACCCAGATCAGATGGTCGGGCGGGACGGCACAAATGCTGCTGGTCTGGGATGCAGCCGCAAGCGCAGGGTCCACCGACATCGAGTATTATTTCCAGATGGGCGGCACGCCGCTGCCGACTCTCACCTCAACGACCGCGTTCAGGGATTTCCTTCTCGAAGTCGAAAGCCATGGCGGCCTGAATGAGGTTCCGAACAACAATCCATTCGGCCCGAACCGGGATATCCCGTTCAGCAGTTTCGCCAGCCTGACGGATTCAACCCAGCCGGACCCCGGCGGCCCGATCATCGGCACGGACGGCAATGACATCCTTGACGGCACGCCGGGCGACGACCTGATCCAGGGCCTCGGCGGCGACGATCTGATCCGGGGATTTGCCGGGAACGACACGCTGATCGGCGGCGACGGGAATGACACCCTGCTGGGCGGGCCGGGCGCCGACGAGTTGCGCGGCGGCGGCGGAAACGATTCGATCGAGGGCGGCACAGGCAACGACCTGATCTTCGGCGGGCCGGGCAACGACACATTGCGCGGCGGCGACGGAAACGATTCGATCGACGGCGGCGCGGGCAACGACCGGATCTTCGGCGGACCGGGCAACGACACCCTGCGCGGCGGCGACGGAAACGATTTGATCGAGGGCGGCGCGGGCAACGACCGGATCTTCGGCGGGGCGGGCAGCGACACATTGCGCGGCGGCGGCGGAAACGATTCGATCGAGGGCGGCGCGGGCAACGACCGCATCTTCGGCGGACCGGGCAACGACACATTGCGCGGCGGCGGCGGAAACGATTCGATCGAGGGCGGCGCGGGCAACGACCGGATCTTCGGCGGACCGGGCAACGACACCCTGCGCGGCGGCAACGGAAGCGATTTGATCGAGGGCGGCGCGGGCAATGACCTGATCTTCGGCGGACCGGGCAATGACACGCTTGACGGCGGGGCGGGGAATGATGCGCTCACCGGCGGGATCGGGGCGGATGTCTTCGTGTTCCGCGGCATCTTCGGCCATGACCTGGTGACGGACTTCAACGCCGCACAGGGCGACATGCTGCACATCGGCGCAGGGCCGATGGACAACCGCTTCACCGGCGCACAGGACGTCGGCAACGATCTGGTGCTGGATTTCGGCCCAAGCTCGATTACCCTTGTCGGCCACGCGGGCACGGCGCAGGAGGTCTTGGAAAGCTGGATCGAGGTGATCTGACCCATCACCAATAAAAAAACCCCCGCCGGAAGGCCCGGCGGGGGTCTTGATCACGGCATCCGCAAGGTGCGGATCACAGGTGGAAGTAACGCTCGCGCGCGCGGACGAAGCCCTGATCGGCGCCCTCGGTCTTGGTGCGCAGGATCCTGAGCGCGGCGATGAAGCTTTCCGCCGTGCGCCGCGTCAGCGCATCGCCGGTGTCGAGAAGCCCGGTCATCACTTCCTTCGCCGCATTGGCCCCGGCTTCGAGGATATCCTCGGGGAAGTTGCTGTGGGTGATCACCCCATGCTCGCTCACCAGCGCCTGCAAGGCGCGGGGGTCGTTCGTGGCGAAGTCGGACGAGACCTGATCGTATTCCGCCTGGCAGACATCCTTGATGATGGTCTGGATGTTCTCGGGCAGCGCCTGGAACTTGGCCTTGTCCACCACAAGCTCCGTCGCCAGCCCCGGCTCGATGAAGGACGAGGTGTAGTAGTGCTTGAGGATCTGGTGGAAACCCAGCGCCATGTCGTTGTAGGGCCCGACGAATTCGGTGGCGTCCAGCGTCCCGGCCTGAAGCGCGGCGAAGATCTCGCCCGCCGCAAGGTTGGTCACGCTGACCCCCATCTTCTGCCAGACCTGCCCGCCGAGGCCCGGGGTGCGGAACCGCATCCCCTGCACATCGGCCAGACCGTTCAGCTCATTGGCGAACCAGCCGCCCGCCTGAATGCCGGTATCGCCCGAAAGAAAACCCTGAAGGCCGAACTGGTCGTAGATCTCGTCCCAGATCTCCTGCCCGCCCAGATAGCGCACCCAGGCGGTATGCTCGCGCGAGGTGAAGCCATAGGGCACCCCGGTGAAGAACGACAGGCCATCGGATTTGTTCTGCCAGTAATAGGCGGCGCTGTGGCTCATCTCCGCGCTCTGGTCGATCACCGCATCGAGCGCCTGCAACGCCGGCACCAGTTCGCCCGCCGAATAAAGCTGCACGGTCAGTTGGCCATCGGTCGCGGCGGTGATGCGGTCGGCCAGACGTTGCGCGCCCACGCCGAGTCCGGGGAAGTTGCGCGGCCAGGTGGTGACCATCCGCCAGGTCACGCGCCCCTGCGCGATCGCGGGGGCCGCAAGCGTCGAGGCGGCGACGGCGCCCCCCGCAAGCGCCGAGGTTCTCAGGAATGAGCGACGGTCCATGTTTTTCCTCCAGGGACTGGGGCGGCGCCGGTTGCGGACGCCGCAAGACAATACCGGGAAACGGTATACCGCCACCACCCCGGAAGGAAACGGAAAAATCGCGTTTTTGCGGGAAAATCCGCCGCATCCCGGCCGCCTCGCCCGGAGGTTGCGCGCCCCCGCGCGCCACACCCCCGGCTTTGCGGAAATTGCGCCGATCGGCCGTCCTGCACAAGATACGCAAAGAAATTATCCGCCCTGCGACAGGAAAGCGCGCTTTTTCAAGGTTGACGCCCCCGCGTCAGGGCCATAGTCTCGCCGCATCGCAACGAAAGGCCGCTGGACCGTGACGGGCATTCTTGTAATCGTGGGAAAATGGCGCATGGGCCGGTAACGGACACCCAGACCTGACCCCATGCGCCCCCGACATTCTCGGGGGCTTTTTGTTGCGCGATACCGCTGGACCGGCCGGGATGGCCGATGAACGGGAGCTGAGGAAGATGACACGGGCAATGACCGGCGCAAGGATGGTGGTGCAGGCGCTCAGGGACCAGGGGGTCGAAGTGGTATTCGGCTACCCCGGCGGTGCGGTGCTGCCGATCTATGACGAGATCTTCCAGCAAAACGACATCCGCCACATTCTCGTGCGCCACGAACAGGGCGCGGTCCACGCGGCCGAAGGCTATGCGCGCACGACCGGCAAGCCCGGCGTGGTGCTGGTGACCTCGGGCCCCGGGGCCACCAACGCGGTGACCGGGATCGTCGATGCGCTGATGGATTCGATCCCGCTCGTGGTTCTCAGCGGGCAGGTGCCCACCTTCATGATCGGCACCGACGGCTTTCAGGAGGCCGATACCGTCGGCATCACCCGGCCCTGCACCAAGCACAACTGGCTGGTGAAGGACACGGCCAGACTGGCCGAGACGATCCATCAGGCGTTCCACGTCGCCACCTCGGGCCGCCCCGGCCCGGTGCTGATCGACATCCCCAAGGACGTGCAGTTCGCCGAAGCCGACTACGTGCCGCCGCAAAAGGTCCGCACCGACCATTACCGGCCCCGGGTGAAAGGCGATATCGAGGCGATCACCCGGCTGGTCGAGATGATCGAGACCGCCGAACGCCCGGTGTTCTACACCGGCGGCGGCGTGATCAACTCGGGCCCCGGCGCCAGCCAGCTGCTGCGCGAACTGGTCGAGGCCACGAATTTCCCCGTCACCTCCACGCTGATGGGCCTCGGCGCCTATCCGGCCTCGGGCAAGAACTGGCTGGGGATGCTGGGGATGCACGGGCTTTACGAGGCCAACCTTGCCATGCACGGCTGCGACCTGCTGATCAACGTCGGCGCAAGGTTCGACGACCGCATCACCGGCCGGGTCGCCGATTTCAGCCCCGGCTCGAAAAAGGCGCATATCGACATCGACGCCTCCTCGATCAACAAGGTGATCCGGGTCGATGTGCCGATCCTCGGCGATGTGGCCCATGTGCTTGAAGACCTGCTCAAGGTCTGGAAGTCGCGCGGCCGCAAGACCGACAAGGCGGCGCTGGCGAAATGGTGGACCAGGATCGACGAATGGCGCAAGGTGGACTGCCTGGCGTTCAAACCCTCGGACGACTCGATCAAGCCGCAATACGCGCTGCAACGGCTTGAGGCGCTGACCCGTGGCCGCGACCGCTACGTCACGACCGAAGTGGGCCAGCACCAGATGTGGGCCGCGCAGTTCCTCGGCTTCGACGAGCCCGGCCGCTGGATGACCTCGGGCGGGCTGGGCACGATGGGCTACGGCCTGCCCGCGTCCATCGGGGTGCAGATCGCCCACCCCGACGCACTGGTGATCAACGTCGCGGGCGAGGCGTCCTGGCTGATGAACATGCAGGAGATGAGCACCGCGATGCAGTTCCGCGCGCCCGTGAAACAGTTCATCCTGAACAACGAACGGCTCGGCATGGTCCGCCAGTGGCAGCAACTGCTGCACGGCGAACGCTACTCGCATTCGTGGTCGGAAAGCCTGCCCGATTTCGTCAAGCTTGCCGAGGCGTTCGGCTGCAAGGGGATCAAGGTCTCGGACCCCGCCGACCTCGACGCCGCGATCGAGGAGATGCTGGCCTATGACGGGCCGGTGATCTTCGACTGTCTGGTCGAGAAGCACGAGAACTGCTTCCCGATGATCCCCTCCGGCAAGCCGCATAACGAAATGCTGCTGGGCGAGGACAAGACCGAAGGCGTGATCCAGGCCGGGGGCGCGGTGCTGGTGTGAGACCGCAGAGCCGGGGGGCTGTCTGCCCCCCGGACCCCCCGAGGATATTTCCAGACAGAAGAAGGGCCAGCATGTCACCGCTCAACATCCAGAAAGGCTCGTCGCGCCACTCGGCCTACGACCTGCGCGACCCCCATGCCGAGGTGATCGAAAGCCACACCCTCGCGGTGCTGGTCGATAACGAAAGCGGCGTGCTCGCGCGGGTGATCGGGCTGTTCTCGGGCCGGGGCTACAATATCGAAAGCCTGACCGTGGCCGAGGTCGATCACGAAGGCCACCGGAGCCGCATCACCGTGGTCACCACCGGCACGCCGCAGGTGATCGAGCAGATCAAGGCCCAACTGGCCCGCATGGTGCCGGTGCACGACGTCCATGACCTGACGGTCGAGGGCCCGGCGGTCCAGCGCGAACTGGCGCTCCTGAAGGTCGCGGGCAAGGGCGACCACCGGATCGAGGCGCTGAGGCTTGCGGAGATCTTCCGTGCCAGCGTGGTCGATTCGACGCTGGAAAGCTTTGTCTTCGAGATCACCGGCACGCCGGAAAAGATCGACGCCTTCGCCGAACTGATGCGCCCCTTGGGCCTGTGCGAGGTCGCCCGCACCGGGGTCGCGGCGCTTGCGCGCGGCGGGCGGCCCTGAAGCATCGCCGACGCGGCCCCCCGCAGGGGGCCGCCTTGTTCCCCGCCGCCTCAGTCCCCGTTGAACAGCTGGTCCATGCTGACCGAGGGCTGGTCGCAACCGGCCTCGCCCACCACCCGCGCGGGCACCCCCGCCACGGTCTTGCAGCGCGGCACCTCGGACAGCACCACCGATCCCGCCGCGATGCGCGAGCAGTCACCGACCCGGATATTGCCCAGCACCTTGGCCCCGGCGCCGATCAGCACCCCGTTGCCGATCTTCGGATGCCGGTCGCCATCGGCCTTGCCGGTGCCGCCCAGCGTCACCGAATGCAGCATCGACACGTTGTCGCCCACCACTGCGGTCTCGCCGATCACGATGGAATGGGCATGGTCGAGCATGATCCCCCGGCCGATCCGCGCCGCCGGGTGGATATCGACCCCGAACACCTCGGAAATCCGCGCCTGCACGAAGCCGGCCAGGTCGCGCCGCCCGGCCCGCCACAGCCAGTTGCCGATCCGATACGCCTGAAGCGACTGATATCCCTTGAAGAACAGGATCGGCTGGATCAGCCGGTGGCAGGCCGGATCACGGTCATAGACCGCCACCAGATCGGCCCGCGCCGCCTGCCCCAGATCGGGGTCGTCACGGTATGCCTCGTCGCCGATCTCGCGCAGGAGCTGTTCGCCCATCTCCCCCGAGGCGAGCTTGAGCGAGAAGCGGAACGCCAGCGCGCGTTCCAGCGACGGGTGATGCAGGATACTGCCATGGATCAGCCCGCCCAGCAGCGGCTCATCCGTCACCGCGGCCTCGGCCTCGGTGCGGATGCGGCGCCAGACGGGATCGACGGTCTCGATCCGGGCATGTGTCGCGCGGCTTTCGGTCATGGCATCCTCTCCGGCATTCACGGGGTCTTCGGGCGGGTCTTCCGGGTTCCGCTTATAGCAGATGGGAAGCGGGACTCACCCCCGAAAGATCGCCGCGCGGTTTTTTCGGCGCCGCGCCGCGTGCTCCCGCGCCCGCGACAAGAGCACCGAGACCGAGACCCACAGGCAATCGAGCCAGTCGGCATCGCTCAGGAACGGCTCGCGCGCCTGCGGGAACCGCCCGGCGGCGGCCATCAGGCTGCCGTCGCCCCATTCGGGATGCGCCCGGCCCAGCGCCCGGCGATAGGCGTCGGCCCATCCCGCCTGCGCCAGCATCCGCCGCATCAGCGCCGGACGCTCCGCCCCCGGCACCGCACGCAAGGCCCGCGCCGCCGCCACCAGATCGCCGTGCAACACCGGCCGCATCGCCCGCCCTCCCCCGTTTCCGCCCGGCTCACGGCCCGGAAAGACACCCCGTCAGACCGTGATCGCAACCGACCCAAGCGCGCAAACGGTCGCGGTCGTCGCCAGAACCTCGCGATACAACAGCAGGTTGCTGTCCGAGACCGGCGACGGGACCACACAGGGCATCATGGTGGTGCCGCCCGCGGTGAAGGCCCCGCCGCCGACGCTGGTCACGGCCTGGACGAACGAACCGGTCGTCCCGTCCGGCGTCAGTTCAAGCCGCCCGCCCGCTTCGGGCGTGTGCAACTGCCCCCGGACGACGATCCCGGTCTGCCGGAACACCGTACCGAAGACCTGTCGCAGCATCGGCGAGATATCGACCGCCACCACCCGGCCCGGCTGCCGGTTGGTCGGATCGCCGATCTGCACCCGGTCGCCCGCCCGCCAGCCGGCGATATGCGCCGAATCGAGCACGGCGATGGTGCCGTTGCCCGGCATCGCCCTGATCCACGCGCTCTGCACCGGGCTGCGGTCCAGGTTCCAGACGCGGATATGGCTCGCGCCCTCCATGTAGCCGCTCCACAGCCCGAAGGTGCCCCGCACATCCGGGCTGGCGAAGGTGATCTCGTCGCCGGAGACCGAGTCGATCACCTCGCTGCGCGGGTTCTGCCCATGCTCCATGATCGCATCCGTGTTCCATTGGACCACCGTGGTGATGCCCGCGCCCCCCGGCGTCCAGAGCATCTCCGAGATCCGCCCGCCGCTCACCGCGTCGCGCCGCCCGGCCGGCGTGACCACCTGCCCGGTCGCGCGCTCGACCCGCAGCGCCGTATGCCAGGCTGCGCCGTCCGGGCTGACCTTGACCGCGAAATCGTCATCGCCCGCCAGCCCCATCTCGGCCCGGCCCGACCAGCCGGTCTGATAGAGCAGGCTCGCGGTATCGCCGGGCGCGGCCTTGTTGATCTTCAACTGATGCCCGCCGCCCGCATGGGTCAGCAGCGTGGCATCCCCCGCCACCGCCAGCCGGTTGACGGAATCCGACCCCGTGGCCACCCCCAGCCGCTCCAGCACGCCCTCGGCCAGCGCCCCGGCATCAAGCCCGCCCGCCGCCATCGGCCCCCAGCCTTCGGCCCGGCGCAACTGCATGGCCTGCGCGCCCATGTCCCAGACCCGCCAGCCCTCGCGCGCCCGCAGCCGCAGCCAGCCACCGGCGGCGAACAGCGCAAGATCGCCCGCCCAGCCCTGCCAGTCGCCGGTCGGCGCCGCGCCGACGATCCAGCACTCGCCCTCCTCCGGGCTGCCGGGCGGGGCGGACCCCGTGCCCATGACCGCCGCCTGCACCAGCCCGTCGAGCCGGGTGAACGCCTCGTTCACCGTCACATGCTTCTGCGCCTGCGCAGGCGCCACGAGCGGCAGCGCCAACCGTGTCGTGTCATCCATTCCGGTCAATCCTCCCGATCAATCCCCTTGAACGGCCCCGGCCCGAAACGGTCCGAAACCTGTGCCACCTCGATCCGCCACGGCCCGGCGATACCATCCGCCGCCCGCTCCCCGGCCGGATAGCTCCAGCGCGGCTCGGCCAGCACCTCCTCGCGCCGGATCTCGCCCTCCACCAGCACCCGCAGCCGGTAGACCTCCGCCGCCTCGCCCAGCGGCACCTCCTCCAGCGCCCAGCCATCGCCGTCGAGCCGCGCCCGCCGCACCCAGCTCACATGATCGGTCCCGCCTGCCCCGCGCCGCACCCGCAGATGCGCAGGTGCCCAAGGCCGCAGCCCCGCACCGTCGAAGGCCAGCACCCGATGCACCATCGAAGGGTCGTCATGCGGCCGCGCCGCCACGCCCACCCGCCAGTGCCGCACCAGCCCCCGGCCCGCCGGATCAAGCACCACCTGCTTCAGCGCCCCGTCGAGCACCACCACCCGGCTGCCCGCAGGCCAGACCCCGGGCATCACCCCGTCCGTGCCCGCCTGCCCCCGCAGCCGCAGCCTTATGTCCCAAACCCGGGGCGCCACCGGCACCGCCTCGCGGAACTGCATCACCTCCCACGGCCCGCCGTCGCCCGCTCCGATCGCCAGCGCATTGGCCCCCGCGAAGACCGCCGCCTCCGAAGCCGAAGCCAGCTGCCCCCGCGCCAGCCGCAGCCGCAGCGCAGGCCCCCGGTCCCAGCGCCCGTAAGGCGCGGCGAACAAGGGCCCCAGCGTGACCCCCAGCGAGGCGGGCGCACCGACCAGCGTATTGAGCGCATAGCCCTCGTCCGAGATCGCATCCCAGACCGCCACCGCCCCCGGCCAGGGCCGCGCCGTCACCGCGACCCATGGTGCCACCGGATCGTCGCCGCCGCGCAGCAACGGCAGATCGAGGAACACCGGCGCCACCGGCACCGGCGCCACGAAAGGCCGGGGCGCCAACCGTTCCTCGGCATGGTCCGAGGGCACATAGACCGCAGGCTCCACCCGCACCGCATCGGCAAGCTGCGCGCCGCCCTTCTCGATCCGGTCGATCCGGAACCGCCCCGCCCCTTCCGGCAGCTCGACCACGTCCCCGGGGCCGAGCGCCAGCCGCGACGGCGGCAGCGCGAAACGCGCCCCGTCCCGCGCCACCCGCGCCTCGGCCAGCCACCGCTCCGTCACCCCCCGCGCCTCGGCCCGGGTGAGCACCAGCGCGGTCTCGGATTGCGAGACCGTCTCGCAGGTGTCGTCCGGGAACACCGCCTCCTCAGCGCGGACATCAAAATCGCCCTCGGCCTCGGTATAGACCAGCCGCACCCGCCCCACCGTCTCCGCCACCGGCGCCCGCACGGCCTCGACCGTGCCGCCCAGATCGGGATGCACGGCGAAATCGCCCTCGGAAAGCGCCGCCCGCACCCGCCCGTGCCGCATCCGGAACACCAGCCGGCCGCCCCGCTCCAGCGCCTCGAACCCGTAGGCCAGCATCAAGGGCTGCAACGCCGCCCGCCCGCTGCCGTTCGCGTCGCGCAGATAGCCGCGCACCGCGCCATGAAGCCCCGAGACGTCGAAATCCCGCAGCCCCGCCCCCTCGCAGATCTCCGCCACCACCGCCGCCAAGGGCTGATTGGCCGACCGCCCGCTCACCCAATGCCCGCGCGAATAGTTGTCGCCGTCGCTCCACATCGCCAGATTGCCGGGAAACTGCGGAAACGGCCGCGTATCCCAGCACCAGACGAACGCGCGCGAGGTATCCACCATCCGCCCGGCATAAAGCTCCGACTCCGGGTTGTTCGCCGGGTCGTCCCAGTATTCCGCCATCGCCCGCAGATACTGCATCTGCATGAAATCGTCGCGCCGCCCCGAGGAATGTCGCGGCAGGAAGGATTCCGACGACTTCGGGTCGAGGAACACGTTGGGCTGGTTCGTGCCCCGGTCGATCGCCGGACAGCCGAGTTCGGTAAACCAGATCGGTTTCGACTGTGGCTCCCACGCCGTCGGCTGCGCCCGGCGCACGCCCCCCACCCGGTCGTGATGCGGGTGCGCCCACCAGCCGCGCAGATCCTTGTAGCGCCAGACCCACGCCTCGCCATGGGCGCCATCGGTGATCGGCACACGCCGCTGCGCCGCCTCGGCCTCGGGGTCCGGGTAATACCAGTCGTAACCCTCGCCTCCAGCGACATTGGCCTTGAGATAGCCGAGGTCATGGACCGACCCCCAATGCGCATCCGCATGATCCTCGCCGTCGCGCCAGTCCGACAGCGGCATGTAATTGTCGATGCCCACGAAATCGACGTTCTCATCGGCCCAGAACGGGTCCAGGTGAAAATACCGGCCGCCCTCGGGGCTGAGGTAGCCGAAATACTCCGACCAGTCGGCGGCATAGCTGATCCTGACCGCAGGCCCGAGGATCGCCCGCACCTCCCCCGCCAGCACCCGCAGCGCCGCCACCGCCGGGAAACCGCCCCCCGCCCCGCGGATCTGCGTCAGCCCGCGCATCTCGGACCCCACGCAGAAGGCATCGACGCCGCCCGCCAGCGCGCAGAGATGCGCATAATGCAGGATGAACCGCCGGTAGGACCATTCGTCCGGCCCGGAATAGACCACACGCCCGTTCACCACGGCGAAATCCGAAACCTGCGCCGTGCCGAAGAACGCCGCCACCTCATCCACTGCCGCCGCCGTCAGGTCGGGCGACCCCGCCCGCCCCGGCGCCACCGAAAGGGTGATCCGCCCCCGCCAGGGCAGCACCGGCTGATCCCCGGCCCCGCTCCATGGATCGGGCCGCCCGTTCCCCGCCATCTGCTCCATCAGGATGAACGGGTAGAACATCACCGCCTGCCCGGCCGCCTCCAGCGCGGCAATCGCCTCCAGCACCGAATGATCCGAAGGCGTCCCGCCATACACGGGCCGCCCGTCCAGCCGCGCGATCTCCTCCGCCGCGCCCCGGCCGATCCCCCCGGCCCGCCAGGGCATCACCTCGCCGTCGAACGCGCGCTGCTCCACCTTCGGCCGCACCCGGCACTCCCCGCAACGCAGGTCGTCGCCGAACCACGACACGATCAGCGATACCGCCTTGCAACCCGGCAACTCGCCGGTCAGCTGCTCCAGCGCGGTCTCCATATCCGCCCGCCCCGAAGGCGAATTGACGTTGATCGAGACGTTCTCGCCCGCGTCATAGGCGAAATGCTCGGCCGTAGTGGCCAAAGCATATTCCCCGGTGCCGGGGATCAGGGCCACACCGCGCACCGAAGACCCCAGGTCGCTTTGACCGGCCGCATAGTCGCCCTGCGCCGGGCGGATCACCTCGAACGAAAACTGCGGCACCCGGTTGCCGTAGGGCGCCAGCGGCAGGTCCTCGAACACCACATAGGCGGTGCCGCGATAGGCCGGCGCCATGCCCGCCCCCTCGACCGCCTCCACCGCCGGATCAGGGAGCTGGTCCGCCGCGCCGGTATAGACCCGCATGTTCAGCCCCGCGGGCGCGACCTCGGCCCCGTCGGCCCAGACCCGCCCGACCCGCAATATCTCGCCCTCGCAGAGCGCGATGGCCAGGCTCACCCGATAGGAATATTCATGCACCGCCGGGCCCGAAGCCCCCTTGCCGCCCGAGACCCTGGTGACCTCCTCGGCAAACGGCGAAGCCCAGATCACCTGCCCGCCGACCCGCACCCGGCCCCAGAGCTGCGCCACCGGCGCCCCCTCGCCCGCGCCCATCAGCCGGAACCGCTCGACCCGCCCGGTCTCCACCGGCCGCGCCCCCGCGCCCAAAAGCCGCTGGTCGATCACCCGACCCAAAGTGGCGCCGACCGCCCGGCCGATCACCGCGCCCGACATCCCCAGCACGGTGCCGCCGAACCCCGACCCCACGGCCGCCCCGACCGCCGAAAGCAGTAACGTCGCCATCCCTGTCCCTTACCCTCTGTCAGCCCACCGCCGGAAAGGCGAACCGTCCCACGATCCGCCGCCGCCAGGGCGCCGAGAGCGGGCTTTCCACCACCCCGTGCCCGCTGTAGGCGTGAATGAATGTGGCCGCCGGACCCACGTACCCGGCGATCCCCAGATGCTTGGCGATCCCGCCCGCGCGCATCCGGAACAGCAGCACATCGCCCGCCGCCTCCTCGCCCAGGGGCTTCGCCACCAGCCAGCACCCCGCCGCCTCGGCCAGCACCTCCCGCGCCGCAGGCTCGGCCCAGTCGGGGGTATAGGGCGGCACCGCGACCGGCTCCGCCCCCAGCGCCGCCCGCCAGACCCCGCGGATCAGCCCGAGACAATCCGCCCCTGCGCCGCGCACCGAAGCCTGATGCACATAGGGCGTGCCGATCCAGCCCCGCGCCTCGGCCACCACCCTGCCGCCGGTTGCCGCCGCGCCTGCCACCATGCCCGCCGCCTCCGCCCCGTGATCCGCACAAAAAAGGGGGGCCGTCTGGCCCCCTCTTGGTCGCTACGCGCCCAATTCACCCCCCGAGGATATTTTCATCACGGTGAAGGGATTAAGAGCAGCTCTTGCATTTCACCGTGAAAGAAATATCCCCGCCGGAGGGTGAGCGGCGTCTCGGGAACCTTCCAGTGGAAGGTTCCAGCCGCGAACGGGCGGCCCGTGGCCGCCCCGGGGGCGAACCCGCCGCAACGCAACGCCGGACAAGCGCGCCTCAGCCCCCGCCATCCCCCCGCGCGGCGCGGGCCGGAAACACCGTCAGCCAGTCGTCGCCCGGCATATGCGGGAAGCCGCGGAAGTTGACGAAATTGCCGAACTTCAACCGACAGGTCTCCGCCCGCTTGTCGCAACCCGCCTCCAGCCGCACCATGTCGCCCGCCGCCACCTCGGCCCGCAGCGCCGCCCACAGCTCGACCACCCGGCCACCCGGCCCGCTGCGGTCGTTCTTGATCACCGCCGCCAGCCCCGCCGCCGCACCGCCCAGCACCCGAAGCCGCCCCTTCTCGAACCAGCGCTCGTCGAAGCCCGAAAGCCCGGCGAACCGGAACACCCGCCCCGGCTCCACGACCTCCGCCACCGGGCGTTCCGCCGACAGCCCCGGCAGGCCGGGATCGACCCCGCAACCCGCATCCCCCAGCACCGCCGGGCAGGTGCCGCGATAGACCCGGCCGCGCGGCTGGTTCAGCACCTCGGCGAGCCCCCGCAGCTCCGCCTGGAACGCGCCGCCCGCCCGCGCCACCTCGCCGATCGCGCCCTTGAACAGCAGCACCCGCTCTTCCGGCGCCGCCCAGTTCACCGCCCAGATCCGCACCCCGGCCCCGTCATAGCGCCCGGCCATCAGATCCGCCTCACGGATCACCGCATCCGAAAGCGCCCCCATGACCTCGGTATTGTCCACTGCAAGCCCGGTCGATTGCGACAACGCCCGCGCGCTCAGCCCCGACCCGGCGCGGAAAGTCATCCCCTCGAAGGCCAGATCCCGGTCGTGATCGGTGAACCCCATCACCACCCCGTCGGCGCGCTCCACCGCCCAGGCCCGCGCCAGCGTCGCCGCCCCGGAGCCCAGATGCGCATACAACCCCTCCGCACTCAAAGCCGCACCTCCACCACCGGCACATCGGGCACCTCGCCCGCCTGGAACCGCGCGACCGAGGTGCGGATGGCCTCGGTATCGAACCTGACCGGCACGTCGAACTCGAACCCCGCGGTCACCGGCGCCCCCTCGGGCACCGGATCGTCGAACGTCACCAGCCCGGCCGCCGCATCGACCGACCAGCCCGCCCCCTCCGGCAGCGGCTTCCCCGCCAGCGCCACCAGCACCGTGCCCATGACCGGCTTGACGATGGGCCGCACATAATCCGCGCCCCCGGAGGCATAGGTCTTCGCCAAGGCGAACACCCGCCCCATCCCGTCGCCATGGCCCAAAAGCTGGTCCTCCGGCTCCGGCACCCGCGCCGCCGGGCAGGATTTCCAGTCAGCCCAGTCCTTCCAGCGGAACCCGTGCAGCGGCCCGCGCCGCGCCTCGAAGAAGGCGATCAGCTCCTCCACATCCTCCAGCCGCCGCAGCCCCAGCCCCGCGTCGTAGCGCCGCCGGGAATGGGCCCAGGGGGTGTTGCGCTCCTCATGCCCGTTCGCCAGCGTCACGATCTCCGTGCGCCGCTCCGGCCCGCCCAGCGCGCCGAAGCTCAGCCGGGCGGGAAACCGCACCTCGTGAAATGCCATCGCCTCACCCGTTCCTTTCGCCGCGCGCCAGCGCCCGGCCGAACTGCGCCGCGATCTGGCTGCGGCTGCGCTGGAAGCCCTGCACATCAGGGGTGGAGATGTTCATCACCACCTGCACCGGCCGCCCGCCGGAGCTGGACGCCTGCACCCCGAGCCGCCCGTCCGCCCCGCGCGACAGGGGCAGGATCGCCTCCGGCCCGGCCTCGCCCATCAGCCCGACCCCGCCGCGTATCGGAAACGCCGTGGGCGCCCCCACCACGCCGCCCTTGGCAAAAGGCATCACCCGCCCCTGCGAAAAGGCCCCGCCCGAGGCAAAGGGCAAAGCCGCCCCCATCACCTGCGCCAGCCCCCCGGCCAGTGCCCCGCCCAAAGCCTGTTGCACCGGCCGCATGGCGATGCCGTAGACCGTATCGACCATCGTGCGCGCCACATGCCGCAGCGCGTCCGACAATTGCGCGCCGCCGAACACCAGCCCGTCGAAGGCGCGGCGCAGCCCACCGCCGAGCCCCGCCGACAGCACGCCGACCTCGCGGCCGGTGAACATCAGGTTCTCGCGCATCCGCCCCAGCTCGCCGCCGAAACTGGCCGTCACCACGGCGGCCGAGCCCAGCCCCGCCTCCAGCGCCGCCAACTGTTCGGCGAACCGCTCCGCCTCGCCCTCATCCATTCCGGTCACTCCTCTCGTCCGGGAACGCCTGCACCAGTTCCTCCAGCCGCGCCCGGCCCAAGGGCGCGGGCAACGCCCCCACCCCCAGCATCAGCCGCAGCTCCGCGGGCGTCAGCGCCCAGAACTGATCCGGCGCCAGCCCGAGCCCGCCCAGCTCACGCCGCAGCATCCCGGCCCGCATCAGCCCCGGCCAGTCGAACGCACTCATTCCGCCCCGTCCACCGGCCCGAAGGCACGGGCGAGCAACAGCGCCGCCACCCGCGCCGCCTCCACCACCCCGCCCCGGATCTCCGCCCGGCGCAAATCGGCGGCATCGCCGTCCCAGCCCCCGCCGCGCAACCCGGCCAGCACCAGCGCCAGCACGTCGCGGGCCGAGAACCGTCCGGCCTCGAACCGCTCCACCAACTCGATCAGCCCGCCACTGTCCAAGGCCGCCTCCAGCTCCGCCAGCGCCCCCAGCGTCAACCGGCAGACCTGCCGCCGCCCGTCGAGCCACAGCGCCACCTCGCCCCGCATCGGATTGGCCATCACAGCGCCGTGAACGACAGCGCCCCGGCCGAGGCCAGCGACATTTCCCAGGTGGCCTCGCCATTGTGGCTGCCCGCATATTCCAGCGAGGCGATCTGGAACGGTCCCTCCACCACGCCGAAACCCGGAATCACCACCTGGAACCCCGGCACCTCGCCGTCGAAGAAGATCTGCCGCGCCCGCTCGTCGGTGCTCTCGTCGCGGAACACGCCCGAGCCCGAGATCGCCGCCGACTTCACCCCCGCACCCGCCAGCAGCTCGCGCCAGCCGCCCTGACTGTCCAGCGTGGTCACATCCACCGTCTCGGCGTTGAAGCTGATCCGCGTGGCCCGCAGCCCCGCGATGGTCTCGAACTGCCCGTCGCCGGTCAGGTCGATCTTCACCAGCAGATCCCTGCCGTTCTGCACCGCCATTGCCGTCCCTCCGTCCCGATCCGCGCCGCCCGAAGGCGAGACGCTCACCCCATCATCTTGCCGAAAACACCCATGCCGCCGGGCCACCCGCGCACCCCGCAGGGCGGGCAATCCTGCCCACCATCCGCCGCGCGGCGGGCGGAATCGCCCACCCTGCAACGCGCAACCCGTAGGGTGGGCAATCTGCCCACCACCCCCGCGCCCTACAACTCCACCCGCGCCCGGAACGTCAGGTCGATCCGCCGCCCGCCGCCCACGCGCCGCGCCGCCGCGCGCTGGAACCACAGCCCCACCAGCCGCCCGCGCAACAGCAGCAACTCCGCCCCCACCAGCGCATCCGACACCGCCGCCGCCGCGGCCTTGGCCGCCCGGAACCCGGCCGCATCCGACACCACGCTGACCACGAAGCGATGCTCCGCCCCCCCGCCCGAACGGTCCGAGGCATCCCGCGCCTCCTCCGGCCCGATCAGCACGAAGGTGCCCGGCGCCTCGGGGGGCGGCACCGCGTCGTAAACCGCCGCCCCCACCAGCGCCCCCAGCGCCTCGCTCGCCATCAGCCGCTGATAGACCGCCGCCTGAAGCGCCGCCGCCGCACCGTAACTCATGCCGATACCTCCTCCTCGCGGGCGAAACAGGTCAGGTAGCACCCGCCCGGATCGCGCTCGGCCACGGCGAGGATCGCGAACACCCGCGCGCCCAGCCGCAACCGTTGCCCGGCGACCGGCCGCTCTGGCGCCCCCGCGGGCGCCGCCCGCACCGTGATCCGCCAGGCCACCCGGCCGAACGGCACCGGATCGCCCGCCGCCGACCCGGCCCCGGCCGCAAGCGCGCCCCACAGCACACCGAGCACCGCCCAGCCGCCGTCGTGGCCGCCCACCCCGTCCGGCACCCGCACCGGCCCCTCCAGCACCAGCCGGTGCGGCAGTCGCGGCGCACTCATCGCGCGCCCCCGCCCAGCACCCGCACCGTGCGCCAGCGCTCGATCAGCGCCGCGACCCCGAAGGGCATCACCGCCCCCGCAGCCTCGGCCCCCGCCTCATGCCGGTGCTCGTAATACCGCGCCGCCAAAAGCAATACCGCCTGCGCCAGATCGGCGGGCAGGTCGTCCCAGCCGCCGAACCCGGCCCGCAGCACCACCACCGCCTGCCCGCCCACCGGCAGCGACGGCAGGAACCGCCCCACCGGCACCAGCCGCGGCCGATGCGCATCCGCCGCCAGTCGGTAGCGCGCCGGATCGACCGCCACCTCGGCCCCGTCGCGCGACCGCAACGCGAGCGACAGGATCTCCGCCACCGGCGCCAGCGGCAACGCCTGCCCGCCCGCGCCGCCGTCGCGCCAGAAGCCGACCTCCCAGCGGAACTCGCGTTCCAGCAACGCCTTGCCGATCCGCCCCTCGATCGCCGCCAGCGCCGCCCGCAGGTAGAACCGCAACAGCGCCTCCTCCTCCGGCACACCCTCGCCCGCAAAGCCGCTCGCCAGCCGCAGATGCCCGTGCAGCGCCGCCACCGGCAGCGCCGCGTCTGGCACGGCCCCCACCTCGGTCAACATCATCCGATCCCTTCCGATTGCCACCCCGGCCGCGCGGCCCGGGCCCCCGCCCGGACCGCAAACCCCGCCTCAGTCCACGGCGAAGCGCAGCAGGCGGATCGCCGCGAAGTCGCTCACATCGCCGCCCAGCCGCTTGGTCGCGTAGAACAGCACATGCGGCTTGGCCGAGAACGGATCGCGCAACACCCGCAGGTCGGGCCGCTCGGCGATGGTGTAGCCCGCGCCGAAATCGCCGAAGGCGATGGCGAAGGTGCCCGCCGCGATATCCGGCATGTCCTCGGCCACCAGCACCGGATAGCCCATCAGCCGCGCCGGTTCCCCGGCCGCCAGCCCGTCCGACCACAGGAAGCGGCCGTCCGCGTCCTTCATCTTGCGCACCGCCCCCGCGGTCTTCGAGTTCATCACGAAACTCGCCCCGGCCCGGTAGGAGGCATCCAGCGCATAGACCAGATCGACGATGGCATCCGCCGCGTTGACGCTGGCGAAATCACCCGCATTGCCGGTGGCGACATAGCCCAGCCTGCCCCATTCCCAGGCGCCCAGCGGCACCTTGTCATGGGTCAGGAAGCCGCGCGGCTTGTCCACCCCGTCGCCGCCGACGAAGGCCGCGGCCTCGGCGCGCGAGAAACGGTCGGCGATCCGGCCCGCCAGCCAGCCCTCGATATCGAAGGCACTGTCATCGAGCAGCCGCTGGCTCGCCTTCGGCATGGCCGACAACTCATGCAGCGCAATCGAGATCCGCTCGATCACCGGCGTGTCGCTCTCGCCCACCGGCCCGGCCTCGGTGGCCCAGCCGGTGCCCACGTCGCCGTGATCGACCAGCACGTCGAAGGAGGTCGCCTCGACCTGCACCACATTCGCCACCGCCCGCAGCGAGGAGGTCGATTTCAGCACCGAACGGATGCTCTCCGCGGTCTGCGGATCGACCAGATAGCCGCCCTCCGCCGCGACCGAACTGTTCAGCCCCTTCCCCTCCAGCACCAGCCCGCGCAGCCCGTCGTCATCGCCGTTGCGCAGATAGGCACCGAACGCCTTGCGATGCGGCACCTCGACGGCCGCCGCCCCCGACAGCGCCGGGCGGGCCGCCCCCGCCGATTTGCGATCCAGCATGGTCATGCGTTCTTCCTGTTGTTGCAGCCTGTTCCTGATCTCGGTCCGAAATCCCCGGAACTCCTCCAGAAACCCGGCCACATCCCCGCGCTCGCTCATCCTCGAACCCCTCTCGCCAAAACTCCGCCACCCCCGCCGAACCTGCGCCCGGCGAAAGCCAACCCGTTCTTCATCTTGCTGAAAATACTCCCGCCGGAGGCTTCGGCAGCCTCTGCCCGCGCCGCCCTACGGCGAGGACCATCCCCCCGCCGCAATCTCCCGCCGCGCCTCCGCGAACGCCGCCGCCAGCACCGCCAGCCCCTCGTCGCGCTTCGCCGCCACCCGCGCCTCCGGCAGCATCGGGAAGGTCACCAGCGACACCTCCCACAGCTCCAGCTCGCGCAGCAGCCGCCCGCCGCCCTCGCCCTTCGCCGCCCGCCGCGTGCGGTAACCTATGGACAAGCCATCGACCGCCCCCGCCGCCAGCAAAGCCGCCGCCTCGCGCCCCTTCGCGACCTCGGGCAACAACCGCCCGCGCACATAAAGCCCGCGCGCGTCCTCGGCCACCTCCTCCCAGACCCCGATCGGCTGCGCCGGATCGTGCTGCCAGAGGAACTTCACCCGCCGCCCTGCGGCGGCCAGCGCGGCCAGCGACACCGCATAGGCCCCCGGCTCCACCACGTCGCCGCCCTGATCCGCCACCCCGAAGACCGAGGCGTAACCCTCGATCCGCGCATCCTCGCCCAGAACCAGCCCGGCCTCGGGCCGGTGGAATTTCCGCTCAAGCCCGCCCAATTCCCGCATCCGCCTCACCTCATCGCCGCTCCGATCACCGCCCCCGCGCCCTGCGCCAGCAGGAAGGCCGCGACCCCGTAAACCCCCAGCCAGATCCGCCGCTCCAGCCGCTCCAGCGCATCCTCGATCCGCCCGAGCCGGTATTCCAGCGCACCCCAGCGTTCCTCCGCCACCCGCTCGTTGGCCTCGATCCGCGCGCTCGCCGCGTCGAAACTGTCGTAGAGGAACCGCGATCCCGCCCCCGAACGCCCGCTCATTCCTCCTCCGCGACCCGCGGCAGGCCCAGCAGAGCCCTCTTCTCCGCCACCGTGAGGAAATCCGCCGCCGCCACCCGCGCCCATTGCTGGTCGCGCTCCGCCGCCAGCGCCGGCACCTGGTCGAGGTCGGGCCGCAGATCGACCGCCTCGCCCGCGAAACCCGAAAGCCAATGCGCCACCGCCGCCGTGACCTTCGCGGCCAGCGGCAGCACCGTCAGCCGGAAGAAGGCCCGGTTGGCCTCCTGATAATTGGCATAGGTCGCGTCGCCCGGAATGCCCATCAGCATGGGCGGCACCCCGAAGGCGACCGCGATCTCCCGCGCCGCCGCCTCCTTGGTCTTCTGGAACTCCATGTCCGAGGGCGAGAACCCCATCGGCTTCCAGTCCAGCCCGCCCTCCAGCAGCATCGGCCGCCCGGCATTGCGCGCGCCCTGATGGTGCGATTCCATCTCGCTCACCAGCCGGTCGTATTGATCCTGACTCAGCGCCGAAGCCCCGTCCGCCCCGCGATAGACGATGGCGCCGGACGGCCGCGCCGCGTTGTCCAGAAGCGCCTTCGACCAGCGCGACGCGGAATTGTGCACGTCGATCGCCACCGCCGCCGCCTGCAACGGCGCCAGCCCGTAATGGTCGTCCTGCGGGTGGAAGCTGCGGATATGGCACACCGGCTGCACCGCGCCGGTCATGTCGAACCGATGCTTGCGCGCCCCCACGGTATAGTCATACCCCACCGGCCAGCCGTCCGCCCCCGGCACCACCGCCATCCGGTCCGACCGCAGCACATGCAGTTCCGCGGGCAACCGGCCCGACCCCGGCGCCGCTTCCAGCCAAGCATTCCCCGACAGCAGCAACTGCGCATAAAGCGCCTCGAACAGCTCCGCCTTGCCCTGCGCCGGATTGGGCCGCCGGATCAGGTCCAGAACCGGATGCGCGTCGTAACGCCGGTCGCAGTCCTGCATCACCAAGGGAAGCGCCGCCGCCGCCTCGGCGATCAGCTTGACCGCCCGGAACCCGACCGGATTCCCCAGAAACCCGGCCCGCGTGAGCGAGATCGCATCCCGCGCGCTCCAGGCCGCCCGCCCCGGCCCGTGCCAGGCGATCACCGCCCCCGCCGCCGAAGCCTTGGCCTCGGGCGCAGCCCGCGCGCCCTTCCGCAGAAAGTCGAACACCATCCGAAAACTCCCCTCTCGCGCTTCGGGGCAAAGCCCCATGCCCGGAACAGCCGCGAAGCGGCCCGGGCAGCGGCCGACCGCGGGCGGCCGCTATTGCAACGTTGCGGCATGCACAGGCGTCGGGGTTATCGGCACCATAAACTGCCAGACACAACCGTAGCAGCGGCCCCCCGCGGTCGGCCGCTGCCCTCCGTTGCGCCGCCATTCCACCCGGTTCGCCTGCGATCCGCGCCCCCGCCTACAGCGCCCGCACCCGCGGCCGCCGCCAGACCTGCGCCGGTTCGATCATCAGGTCGGTCAGCGCCCACACGAGCGCATCCACCCGGTCCGGGCTGCCCTGCCCCTGATAGCCCTGCGCCGTCATCCGGCACATCTGGTCCTCAAGCGCGCCGAGCCCGCGCAGATGCGCCACCCGCCCCTGCTCGTAGAGCGCCGCCACCGGCTCGGCCCGCGCCGCCTTGCCGCGCGCCGCCCGCACCGCCCGGTAGGGCACCAGCGGGTCGATCTGCCGGATCACCGATTCCACCAGATCGCCGCCCTGGTTGACCTCCGCGACCAGCCGGTCCGCCCCGTGCCGCGCCATGGCGTCCAGCGCCGCCCGCGCCCAGCGGTCGGGCGAAGCCCCGGCCACGCTCGCATCCTCCAGCACCCAGGCCCGCCAGTCCTGCGGCGGCCCCTCGGTCACCACGCCGACAACCACGATCCCGCATTCGTCCGAACCGCGATGCCCGGTCACCGGCGGATCGACCGCCACCACCACCCGGCCCAGCGCCGGCGCCGCCGCCACCCGGCACGCCTCGATCGAGCCCGAGGACCACAGCGCCCCCTCGGCATCCTCCAGCAGCACCCCGTCCAGTTCCTGCCGCCCGATCCGCGTCCCCGCATAGCGCGCCCGCACCTCGTCGAGGAACGAGGCCGCCAGATAGGCCCGGTTCGCCTCGGTCGGCGCATGGGTGACCACGGTCGAGGGGTTGGCGAGGATCGCCTTCAAGACCGGCACGTTGCGCGGCGTCGTCGTGACGACCTGCCGCGGATACTCCCCCAGCCGCAGCGCGAACTGGAGCATGTCCCACGCCTCCTGCCCTTTCTTCCACTTCGCCAACTCGTCCACCCAGGCCGCGTCGAACTGCGGCCCCCGCAGCGCCTCGGGCTCATGCGCCGAAAACGCCTGCGCCACCGCGCCGTTGGGCCACACCAACCGCCGCCGCCCCGCCTCCCAGACCGGCCGCCGGTCGGGCGGCGAACAGGCCAGGATGCCGCTCTGGCCGAACACCATCACCTCGCGCACCTGGTCGTGGGTCTCGCCCACCAGCGCCAGCCGCCGCGACCGCCCCGGATCGCCGGGCCGCGCCCCCTCGGCCTCGCTACGCACCCATTCCGCCCCGGCCCGGGTCTTGCCCGCGCCGCGACCGCCCATGATCACCCAGCTCTTCCACGCCCCCTCGGGCGGCAGTTGATGCGGCAGCGCCCAGAACTCGAACAGCCACGGCAGCGCGCACAAGGCCGCATCGCTCAGCCCGCCGAGGAACTCATCCACCATCTCCGGCGGAACGGAGGCAAGCCAGGCGGCACCCGATCTCGTCGCCTGCCGCGTCGAAGTCGAGCCGGACCCCGGCCCCCCCAAGCTGATCGCGCAGTTTTTCAACGCTTGCCCTTTCCGATACCAGCAGCTTCAGCGCCTCGCGCATCTCCCGCGTCGCCACCGCGAGTTCGCGGACATGGCCGCCCTCCGCCCCGGAGGCACGCTCCATGTCCCGAAGCGCGCCCCGCAGGGCCTTCGCCGCGAAATCAAACAAATCCCAGGCTTCCGACAGGATGTCCCGCGGCAGCCCCGTTTCCCCTACGGGCGTTTCGATCGTCATGTCGGTCTTGCGCCTGCCCCCATGCCCCCCTGCACGAGGAGGAAATGAAAAAGCGGCACCGGGGTTGCCCCCGGGCCGCTTGCCCACCTCTCCTAGCATGTCACGATGTATAACCTGGACCGCGCGCCGGGTCAAGGTAAAAGTTCAGAAACACCAATGGCTTGGCGTGCGCACAGGTAAGGTTTCGTTAACCTGTTGAGGATACCACAGCCCGTGTTGGCAGGCCGGGCAGACAAGGGCGCCCAGCCCGGAATCAAGGCGCGCCAGCGCCGCCGGGCAGCGGCCGACCGCGGGCGGCCGCTCCTGCGACGTTGCACCATGCGCATACCTCAGGGTATCCGGCACCATAAACTGCCAGACCACAGGTGTTGCAGCGGCCCCCCGCGGTCGGCCGCTGCCCTCTGTTGCGCGTTACATTGGCTTCAGGAAGCGATACCGACCAACACGGCCCGCAAACATTACCGACCTAGTTCGCCTGTTCCTGCTGCTGCCGCGCCCGCTCCGCCTCGATCTCGCGCCACTTCGCGACATTGGCGTTGTGCTCGTCCAGCGTCACCGCGAAGGCATGGCCCCCGGTGCCGTCGGCGACGAAAAAGATATAGGGCGTGTCGTCGGGATTGAGTGCGGCGGCGATGCTTGCCCGGCCCGGATTGGCGATCGGCGTGGGTGGCATCCCGTCGATCACATAGGTATTGTAAGGGGTTACGGCGCGAAGTTCACTCTGCCTGATTCCGCGCCCCAGCACGCCCTGCCCGCCGGTGATGCCGTAAATCACCGTGGGGTCGGTCTGAAGCCGCATCCCCTGCCGCAGCCGGTTGACGAAAACGCTCGCCACCTGCCGCCGCTCGTCGGGAACCCCGGTCTCCTTCTCGATGATCGAGGCCATGATCAGCGCCTCCTCCATCGTATCGTAGGGCAATTCCTCGTCCCGCTCGGCCCACAGCTCTTCAAGGATGCGCCGCTGCCGCGCCTCCATCTCATCGAGCAGCGCCATCCGCTCCGACCCCGGCGCCACCTCGTAGCTGTCCGGCGCCAGCCAGCCCTCGCCCGGCACCGCCTCGACCTCGCCAGACAGGAACCCGGCATGGCGCAGCCCCTCGGCCACCTGCCAGCTTGTTGCCCCCTCGGCCACCGTCACCCGGTAGCGCAGCGCCGGATCGGCCACCGCGTCGAGATAGTCCGCGGGCTCCTCCCCCGCCGGATCGAAACGCAACATTTCCTCATAGCGCCGGGTGGCCGGATCAAGCTCGCGCAGGATTACCTCGGTGTTCACCACGCCGATCAGATAATTCACCTCCGCCCCGCAGGTCGATTGCCCGCCCCGGGTCAGGATGTCGAGAATATCCACCATCGACGCCGCCTCGGGCACCAGATAGCTGCCGAACCGCAGACCCCGGCCGTGGTCCGAGTACCCCGCACCGATCCGCATGATCCGCGCGTCGGAAATTGCCCCCTGCGCCTCCAGCGCCCGGCTGACGGTGGCCAGGTTCGCCCCCCGCTCCACCCGCACGCAGACCGCTTCGGTCAGCGGCCCCGGCCCGGTGAACTGCGCCCGCCCCCAGGCGATCACCCCGGCCGCGACCACCAGCCCGACAATGGCCAGCGTCAGCAGATTCGCGACAAGCGCGCGCCACATCAGCCTTTCACCCGCCCGAGCACCAGCGTCGCATTGGTGCCGCCGAACCCGAAGGAATTGGACAGCGCCACGTTGATCTCGCGCTTCCGCGCCGCGTTCGGCGCGAGGTCGAGCGCGGTTTCCGCCGCCGGATCATCGAGGTTGAGCGTCGGCGGCGCCACCTGATCGCGGATCGCCAGCACGCAGAAGATCGCCTCCACCGCGCCGGCGGCCCCCAGCAGATGGCCGATGCTCGACTTGGTGGAACTCATGGTCGCACGGCCCGCGGCCTCGCCCATCAGCCGCTCGACCGCCGCAAGCTCGATCGTGTCGGCCATGGTGCTGGTGCCGTGCGCATTGATGTAATCGACCGCATCGGGCTCCAGCCCCGCCCGCTTCAGCGCCGCCTTCATCGACCGATACCCCCCGTCGCCATCCTCGGAAGGCGCGGTGATATGGTATGCGTCGCCCGACAGGCCATAGCCCAGAACCTCGGCGTAAATCTTCGCCCCGCGCGCCTTCGCGTGCTCGTATTCCTCCAGTACCACGACCCCCGCGCCCTCGCCCATCACGAAGCCGTCACGGTCGGCGTCATAGGGACGACTGGCCCTGGCCGGGTCGTCGGGGCGCTTTGTGGACAACGCCTTGCAGGCGTTGAATCCGGCGATGCCGATCTCGGAAATCGGGCTTTCGGCACCGCCCGCGACCATCACATCGGCGTCGCCAAGCGCGATCAGCCGCGCCGCGTCGCCGATGGCATGGGCGCCGGTCGAACAGGCGGTCACGACGGCATGGTTCGGCCCCTTGAAGCCGTAGCGGATGCTCACCTGCCCCGAGACGAGGTTGATCAGCGCGCCGGGAATGAAGAACGGCGACACCCGCTTCGGCCCGCGCTCCTTGATCAGAACCGCCGTCTCGGCGATCGACGACAACCCGCCGATCCCCGAGCCGATCATGACGCCCGTCCGCTCGCGGTCCTCATCGGTGGCGGGCACCCAGCCCGAATCCTTGACCGCCTGCGCCGCCGCCGCCATGCCGTAAAGGATGAAGTCATCGACCTTGCGCCGCTCCTTCGGCTCCATCCAGTCGTCGGGGTTGAAGGTGCCGTCGCTGCCGTCGCCCATGGGGATCTCGCAGGCGTAGGTGGTCACCACGTTCGAGGTGTCGAAGCGCGTGATCGGCCCCGCCCCCGACTGCCCCGCCAGAAGCCGCTCCCAGGTCGCCTCGACCCCGCAGGCCAGCGGCGTGACCATCCCCAGCCCGGTGACAACCACACGACGCATCGCGTTCTCCCTCATCCCAAGTCGTCGCCAATTCGTCGCAGCGTGATACACGCGCCACACGCAACGCGCAACAAGCCGCGCCCTCTCCCGGCGCCGCACCCGGTCACGCGGCTGGCGTCGCGGGGAAATTGAGGGGGCATCCGGCGTCCCGTCCGGAAATTTTCCGCCGGGATCCGGTGGACCGGCTGCCGCTTGCCGACCGGACGGGGGCAAGGGCGGGGCGGCGAACGATCGCGCCGCAGGCCAGGAGGGGACAGACGGCCCCCGGCCGGCGGGATGGCGCGCAGCCTATTCCTCGAACTCCACCAGAAGATCCTTGGCGTCGATCTGGTCGCCCGGTGTGACATGGACCGCCTTGACCACCGCCTCGCGCTCGGCATGAAGGCCGGTTTCCATCTTCATCGCCTCGATGGTCAGCAGCAGGGTTCCCGGCTTCACCTGCATCCCCGGAGTCACCGTCACCGAAGCAACCGCGCCCGGCATCGGTGCGCCGAGGTGGCAGGGGTTGCCGTCCGCGGCCTTGGCGCGACGGGCGGCAAGTGGTTTGGCCGCGCGGTCGGGCACCCGGATCACCCGCGGCTGGCCGTTCAGTTCGAAGAACACCCGGACCTCGCCGTCGGGGCCGGTGTCGCCCACCGTCTGCAACCGGATTTCCAGCGTCTTGCCGGGGTCGATCTCGGCGGTGATCTCCTCGCCCGGCTCCATGCCGTAGAAGAACACCCGCGTCGGCAGGGTACGGACCGGGCCGTAGAGCACATGCCGCGCACGGTAATCGAGGAACACCTTGGGATACATGAGATAACCGTTCAGATCCTCGTCATCCACCGTCTGGCTGTCGGCATCCTCGCCCGCCCTTGCGCGGATCTCGGCCAGTGCCCCGGCCCGGGCGGTCTCGGGATCGACCGGAGGAAGGTGCAGGCCGGGGCGGCCGGTGGCCGGGGCCTCGCCCTTCAGCACCTTCCTGACCAGCCCTTCGGGCCAGCCGCCGGGGGGCTGGCCGAGGTTGCCGCGCAGCATATCGACCACCGAGTCGGGGAAGGCGACCTCGGTCGCGGGGTCTTCGACCTGTTCGCGGGTCAGCCCCTGCGCCACCATCATCAGCGCCATGTCGCCCACCACCTTCGACGACGGCGTGACCTTGACGATATCGCCGAACATGGCGTTGGCGTCGGCATAGGCGCGGGCGACCTCGGGCCAGCGGTCCTCCAGCCCCAAGGACCGCGCCTGCGCCTTGAGGTTGGTGAACTGACCGCCGGGCATCTCATGCAGCCAGACCTCGGACGCGGGGGCCTGGAGGCCGGACTCGAAGGCCGCGTAATCGGCCCTCACCCCTTCCCAGTAGGTCGAGACCGCCCGGATCGCGGCGATATCCAGCCCGGTGTCGCGTTCCGTATGCCGCAGCGCCTCGGCCACCGAGCCGAGGCAGGGCTGCGAGGTGCCGCCCGAAAACGCATCCATCGCGCAATCGACCGCATCGGCCCCGGCCTCGGCCGCCGCCAGCACCGTGGCCCCGGCGATGCCCGAAGTGTCATGGGTGTGGAAATGGACCGGGAGCCCCACCTCCTCCTTGAGCGCCCTGATCAGCACCCGCGCCGCGGCGGGTTTCAGCAGGCCCGCCATGTCCTTGAGGCCGAGCACATGCGCGCCCGCGTCGCGCAACTCCCGCGCCATGGCGACGTAATAGCCCAGGTCGTATTTCGCCCGCGCCGGGTCGAGGATGTCGCCGGTGTAGCAGATCGCCGCCTCGCAGACCTTGCCCGAGTCGACCACCGCATCCATGGCGATGCGCATGTTCTCGACCCAGTTCAGGCTGTCGAACACCCGGAACACATCGACCCCGGTCTCGGCCGCCTGCCGCACGAAGCCCTGCACCACGTTGTCGGGGTAATTGGTGTAGCCGACCCCGTTCGAGGCGCGCAGCAGCATCTGCGTCATCAGGTTCGGCATGGCGGCGCGCAGGTCGCGCAGCCGCTGCCACGGACATTCCTGCAAGAAGCGGTAGGCCACGTCGAAGGTGGCGCCGCCCCAGCATTCGACGCTGAACAGCCCCGGCAGCAGCGCGGCATAGGCGGGCGCCACCCGGATCATGTCGATGGACCGCATCCGGGTGGCCAAGAGCGACTGGTGCCCGTCGCGCATGGTGGTGTCGGTGATCAGCAGCCGCCGCTCCCCCAGCATCCAGTCGGCCACCGCCTTCGGGCCGTCGCGCTCCAGCATCTGCCGCGTGCCCGGCGCGGGCGCGGGCAGGGGCGCGGGCAGCCGCGCGGCGCGGACCCGCGCCGGGGGCCGGGGGCGGCCCGCGGTCTCGGGATGCCCGTTCACCGTCACGTCGGCGATATAGGTCAGGATCCTGGTCGCCCGGTCGCGACGCTTCTCGAAGCGGAACAGTTCCGGCGTCGTGTCGATGAAGCGCGTGGTATAGGTGTTGTCGAGGAATGTCGGGTGCCGCAGCAGGTTCTCGACGAAGGCGATATTGGTCGAAACACCGCGGATGCGGAATTCGCGCAGCGCCCGGTCCATCCGGGCGATGGCCTGTTCCGGGGTGCGGCCGCGCGCGGTGACCTTGACCAGCAGGCTGTCGTAATGCCGGGTGATGACGCCGCCCGAATAGGCGGTGCCGCCGTCAAGCCGGATGCCCATCCCGGTGGCCGAGCGATAGGCCGAGATCCGGCCATAGTCGGGGATGAAGTTGTTGAGCGGATCCTCGGTCGTCACCCGGCACTGGAGCGCGTGGCCGTTCAGCCGCACCTCCTCCTGCGACGGGGTGCCGGTGGCCTCGGCCAGCGTCGCGCCCTCACTGATGCGGATCTGCGCCTGCACGATGTCGATCCCCGTGACCTCCTCGGTCACGGTATGCTCGACCTGGATGCGGGGATTGACCTCGATGAAGTAGAAGCGGCCCGAGTCCATGTCCATCAGGAACTCGACCGTGCCCGCGTTCTGGTAGCCGACCGCCTGGCCGATCCGCAGCCCGAGATCGCAGACCTCGGCCCGCTGCGCGTCGGTCAGATAGGGGGCGGGGGCGCGCTCGACCACCTTCTGGTTGCGGCGCTGCACGGTGCAGTCGCGCTCGTAAAGGTGGTAGAGCCCGCCGTGGTGGTCGCCCAGTATCTGCACCTCGACATGGCGGGCGCGCAGGATCATCTTTTCGAGATACCCTTCGCCGTTGCCGAAGGCGGCCTCGGCCTCGCGCCGCCCCTCGCGCAGCTTGGTCTCCAGTTCCTCCGGCCCGTGTATCGGCCGCATCCCCCGCCCGCCGCCACCCCAGCTTGCCTTGAGCATCAGCGGATAGCCGATCTCGGCGGCCTCGGCGCGGATCGCATCCATGTCCTCGCCCAGCACTTCGGTCGCGGGGATCACCGGCACGCCCGCCTTGACCGCGACCCGCCTTGCGCTGGCCTTGTCGCCAAGCGCGCGCATCGTGTCGGGGCGCGGGCCGATGAAGGCGATCCCCACCGCCGCACAGGCTTCGGCGAATTCGGGGTTTTCCGACAGAAGCCCGTAGCCGGGATGGATCGCGTCGGCGCCCGCCCCCTTCGCCACCCGGATGATCTCGGGGATCGACAGATAGGCCCCCACCGGCGACAGCCCCTCGCCGATCCGGTAAGCCTCGTCGGCCTTGAACCGATGGAGCGACAGCTTGTCCTCCTCGGCGAAGACGGCGACAGTGCGCTTGCCCATCTCGTTCGCGGCCCGCATGACGCGAATCGCGATCTCGCCCCGGTTGGCGATCAGGATCTTGCCGAATCCGGCCATATGTCTGCCCCTCATGTCCGCGCCACAGCCCTGCCCGTGCAGCGCCGCCCGGCGCGCAGTCTAGGGATGCTGCGGTGCGGCACAAGCCCCGCCGCGTCGGGAACGGCGCGAACTGCGACAGCAGGGTGACAGCGGGTTTCCGATAGGAAACCGGCGCCCCGTGCCAGCAGGCCCTCACCAGCGCATCCGGCCAGGCGGACCTCTACCCCGGGTTGCGTTTCTGGCGCGACTTTCTCTTGTCACGATGGTGGTTTCGTATAGGGTTCGGTCAGGTTTGTGTGTGTATATGTGTGCGGTTCCCCGATGAACTCCATTTTCAAACAGACGGCGCGGATGGGCAGGCTGACCACCGTGCTTGGTCCCGATGCGCTGGTCCTGATGCGTTTCAGCGGCAGTGAGGCCCTCAGCGCCCTGTTCGACTATGAGGTGGACTGCCTCGCCGCCAGCCCCGATATCGACTTCGACGCGCTGACCGGCACCCATGCCACGGTCACGCTGATCACCCGCGACGGTGGCGAGCGGCCCTTCGACGGGATCGTGACCGAGGCGCGCTGGCTGGGGGCGGGCGAGAACGGGCACCGCTACCGGCTGGTGCTGAAACCGTGGTTCTGGCTGGCCACGCTGCGCCACAACCAGCGCATCTTCCACGACCGCAACGTGACCGGGATTCTCGATGAACTGCTGTCGGCCTATGCCGATGCCGGGCGGCTCGATATCCGGACCACCGCCGAGTATCCCGCGCTCGAATACACCGTGCAGTATCGCGAAAGCGACTTCGCCTTCGCCTGCCGGATGATGGAGCGGTTCGGGATCAGCTATCACTTCACCCATTCGCAAGGCTCCCATGTCATGGTGCTGTCGGACGGGATCGACGCCCATCCGGTGGCCGGCCGGTTCCCGTTCCGTCCCCACGACGGCCACCATCAGGAGGAGGTCGAACATTTCCACACCTGGCGCCCGGCGCGGCGGATCACCACGGGCGCGGTGCGGCTGACGGACTACAACTTCAAGACCCCCGCGGCGGCGATGGAGGCCGAACAGGCGGGCGACGCCGCCCATGCTCAGGGCGGGATCGAGAGTTTCCTCTATCCCGGCGGCTATCCCGACCAGACCCGCGGCCAGCTCGTGGCACGGCTGCGCACCGGCCAGGCGCGGGGCCAGGACCGGCGGATCGAGGCCATGGGCGACATCCCCGCACTGGGCGCGGGCTGCCGGGTGGGGCTGTCGGGCGACCCGGTGCCGGGCACGGGCGAGGAGTTCATCTGCCTCGTGGCGGAACATTCCTTCACGTCGAACAGCTACGGCTCGGGCGGCGGCGGGGACGATCACGCCTATTCCGGCAACTGGGTGCTGATGCCCTCCGACGCGCCGCTGATGCCCGAACGCAAGACCCCGCGCGCGACGGTGGCGGGCCCGCAGACGGCGGTGGTCGTGGGCGAGGGCGAGATCGACTGTGACGAATACGGCCGGATTCTGGTGCGGTTCCACTGGGATCTGGAGGGGGCGCATTCGATGCGCTGCCGGGTGTCGCAAAGCTGGTCCGGGAACGGCTGGGGCGGGATGGTCATTCCTCGGATCGGTATGGAGGTGGTGGTCGAGTTTCTGGAGGGCGACCCGGATCAGCCGCTGGTGACGGGCTGCGTGTATAACGGGAAGAACGCGGTTCCTTATGAACTGCCGGAACACAAGACGCGGAGCACGTTCAGGAGCAAGACGCATCAGGGGCAGGGATTCAACGAACTGAGGTTCGAGGACAAGGCGGGGGAGGAGGAGATCTTCGTTCATGCGCAGAAAGATCGAAACGAGAAGGTGCGCAACAATCATACCGAACGGATCGACAATAATTGGGTGCAGAGTGTCGGAAACAATAAGATAATTGATGTTGACGGCCATCATGACGAAGTCGTCAGCGGACAGAAATCGCTCCATATCGGAGGCTCCAGATTAGGGACTTCGGTTTCCCTAGCACTGAAGCTGATTGGTGATGGCATTTCGGACGTGGCAAAGAAACTTGCCATTCCGGGGCTTGCTGATGCGAAGTCAGGGGTGTTCCATATAACAGTGGAGAAGTTACTCAATATCGTCACTTTGGGCTTCTCAAACGAGACAGTCGGCGTAACAAAGAATATTTCCGCGGGGCGTAGCATAAATCTTTCGGCTGGCCATACCGTAACGGTAGACGCCTGCAGGGTTCTGGCGTTGTCAGGAAATTCCGATACCTCCATTTCCTCTTCGGGTATGGTCAGCATAACATGTGGCGATTCATCAATTATGCTTGGTGCGAACGGAGATATTTATCTTCAGGGGAAGAATCTTTACATTGACATGGAGAATCATATAGAGGCAAACGCAGGGGGCGCCTTACAGATGCAGGCAAAGAAGATAAATCTCAACTGAGGTGCAATATGAGAATCCTGTATACATCTATTATCATTATGTCCGGCGCTGCGCTTATTGTCAATGCCTTTCCCAGCAAGCAGATTGATTCCATTCCGATAATTTGCCCCGCAGATATCTACAGCTCGGAATATGAGCGGTATCTGGAGCAGAGCCAAAAATGGCTTAATTTTACCTTGGAGCCACAAATATTTGGAACAGAAGAAGATATAGAGCGACTGATAAAGGAGTATTACAACCTGCCCCGACCGGAAGAGGGAGTCAGCTTTATTATGACGAATAATTCTCTTGAAAGACTGCATGTGCACGCCTGCACAAACTGCGATCAGGAAGAATATCAAAGAGCTCTGAAAAATTGCCAAATGGCACTCGGATCACAGTGCAGGGATTTTGCCATTATAGTTGACGGACAGGCTCAATGCCTTGTAACCCCCAGGTCAGAGTTTTAACGATGAATGAATTTCCGTATGGATCTGATCCTTTACGCCCACACAGTTTTCTCGGCCTGTATAACGCGCCATCCAGGCGATGGCTCGTCTCCTATTGGGCTGGCTTCTCAATCGTTGCCGGATATCACAGCTTCATCTTCCTTGGCTTGGAGAACCTTGCAATCGGGAAGGCTTATCTTAGAGGGGTTGGCCTCAATGTAAATTTTGGCGCCAGAAGGCTGGGACGGACCCCTCGCCAAGAGCAGGTAATCGAGAGAACGGAAAACATCATTAATAACTATGACGCAGCGAGGGATTATCTGGATTTGAACGCAGCAACCGATTCCGCCAGCAATCTATTCCGAGCAATGATGAACGAAACCATCCCAACACTTGTAACCGCACGCACACCGTTTTCTCTGCTGGATGTTGAGCAGGCCTGGGGGATGGTTGAAGGATTCAACGCTGATATTTACGTTGCAGGAGCACAAGTTTATTGGCTAACCATGCACAACGAACCTCGCTTTCTTAACTCCGGTCGAAAGTATATGGAGCGGCAACGAGTATCCAATCTCGATGATGGAAGTATCGGGGCGGGAGTGGGGAATCTTTATGGGAACTTCTCGATCGCGGAATACTATGACCTATACAGTGCGTTCGGCACTTCCCATGATCCCAATGAAAGGCCATATCGACGAATACCAAATGTGCATCCATATATTTCCGAACTGCCGCCTGCCCGGTCTTCCGGAGCAGTTCCCCAAGCGGCTCTCCAGAGGCTGCCACGATCCGAGACGGCTGGTTAACGGCTTGTAGCATGGACCCACACTCCGGGTGTCGCAGAACTGGTCGGGGAACGGCTGGGGCGGGATGGTGATCCCTCGCGTGGGTATGGAAATGGTGGTCGAGTTTCTGGAGGGCGACCCGGACCAGCCGCTGGTGACGGGCTGCGTGTATAACGGACGGAACACGGTGCCTTACGAGTTGCCGGAACACAAGACGCGGAGCACGTTCAGGAGCAAGACGCATCAGGAAAGTCGTGATAAATTCAACGAACTCAGATTTGAAGATGAGAGAGGACGGGAGGAGATCTATTTGCGTGCAGAGAAGGATCTTAGCGTTCGTGTTCGGGACAATAAAGTCGAACGAGTGAGCGGTGTCAGTGTGCGCAGCGTAGATAAAGCCGAGATACAGTATGGTAGCGCGAGTCGCAGCGTAACGATCGCTAGTGACTATAGCATCAAAGTAGGCGATATCGCAGACCACAGAAATTTCCTCGGACTGCATGCGTTCGGCGATGATAGGTTGCAAACGGCAATCGCGCCTTTCTCCGGCCTTTCCGTTGCAGCGCCATCAAAGGGTGACTTTACGTTGCGCGCAGCGGGTGCCATTCGGCAAATGTCCAGTTCTTCCTATCTGATGAAGTCGAGTGTCAGTCTTCGCGCATTGGCACGTGAGGATGTTGAACTTGATGCCGGACGTGATCTGGATTTCAGCGCGCTACGTAACTTTGACATCAAAGCAAGACGAAACGGGACCCTATCAGCGGGAAAAACTATCCATATTAATGTTGGACGCGCCCAACTCATTTTTACGGAGGATGGTATAATTCGTATACAGGGAGATGGCCTCCAACTACGGGCAAGCGGAGACGTCTCTATTGAAGCTGGCAACGCATCGTGATGACCGCTCCTAAGATAGATATAAATTAAGGATAAATCCATGCCATAGGATATTATGGAAGGATCGCAGTTAAGAGTTCCCATGACAACGCCTGGGGGAAGGACTATCTTTATCACGATAGATGAGGATGATTTCGTCATCGAAGCAGCCCGAACACGACCCGAGCCGCTAGTCGACATTGTCCGTCAGTATGCCTGGGGGACGGGAGTTGCTGCGGCGCAACATCCGCTTGATGTAAATATCGGCTATTGGTATGCAGCTACATGGGCGGGTGCGTTTGATTGGCTATCTAGTCGCGCAAGCGGAAATGCGCGTTTTATCGCCCGGATATTTCTCGACAATACGCTTCCGACCCGGAGCAACCCCGCCCAATCGCGACTTGCAGCTCAAATACTTCTACTTTACCTCGATTCTGATCTTCGTGGAAAGATTTTTGTGCAATTTGCCGCACGTCAATACTATGGTGGAATTTTTTCACTATGGCTGCATTCGTTCAATGGCCGCATTACTCCATGGTATACAGTGCCATCCAACATAGTTCTTTCAGCAGTCGGCGCTATATACAGGGTTTGCATGCGAATTGCCCGGCACATGAACACTTCAGACCTTACAGGTCACATAGTTGGGCCAGAAACCTTTATGAATGCAATACTGACTGGTGATGATGATATTATTGACATTGTGGGCGCCTTCCCAAGTGCCGAGCAGTACTTTGCAATCAGGAACTATCTGCTAGCAAATCCTCACGCAATTGAGATAAATCGCACAGAGCTTCGTGCGATTGAGTGGCTTCTAGATCAGGCATTTGAGTTCTTTGCTGAGCCTGAAAGTTACATGAGCGGCATTGAAGAGCTGACATTTCCCCCAGATTTTCACATGCCGGTTTCGCCATGAGATGGTTGATAATCCTGTTGCGCCAGTTACTCGGAGTAGGGATGGTCTTGCTGGGAGGGCTACTCCTCATTTTCGCACTTATCGCCTATAGCCATGATCACCCTCTCATTGCGGTGATTTCCACTGCCGCAGGAGCACTGCTGATCGGTATTGCACAGAGCCGAGGGTGAATGGCTGCCAATGTTCTCATCATCACTCACGCTCAAGGCAAGATCAACTATGACGAGTATGGCCGGATTCTGGTGCGGTTCCACTGGGGCCTTGACGGTGCGCATTCGATGCGCTGTCGGGTGTCGCAAGGCTGGTCGGGGAATGGTTGGGGTGGGATGGTCATTCCGCGCGCGGATATGGAGGTGGTGGTCGAGTTTATCGAGGGCGACCCGGATCAGCCGCTGGTCACGGGCTGTGTGTATAACGGCCGGAACGCGGTGCCTTATGAGTTGCCGGAACGACTGATCCCGGCAAGCCTTTTGCAAACCCTGTTCTCGGTCCGATCCGAGCAACAACTGATGGAGCAAATGAATTACAACCTGATGTTCCACTGGTTTGTCGGCCTCGGATCGACGATCCGGTCTGGGGTGAAGGGCGCCCGGAAATCTGTCCGGTGGACGGATTTCAGCCCTGAACGCGCGAAGCGCCGGGCCGAAGGCCGACGGTCTTCACCAAGAACCGCGACCGGCTGCCGACCACGGACATGTCGCGCAAGGTGATGGCGGCAATCCTGGCACATCGCGACATCGCGCCGCTTCTGTCAGATGAGCACTTCTCGGTCGATGGCACATTTGTGAAAGCCTGGCATCTAACGGACCATGCCCCCGGCGATCACACAGGCCCCGTTGAAGCTCCAAAAGATCACGTCGAGGAAATCAGGTCGGCCATCGTTCACGCCTCCGCCTTGGCCCACCGGGCCAGCATGTCAAGGCGGTCCCGCTTTCCGGCATCGGTACGGCACCGGGCCGGGGGGCGCCATCGGCCGCACCCGCTCTGCGTCGCCAGGGCGCCGGGCCAGGCGCGTGCCGAAGGGCCGGGCTGCGATATCATGATCGCCGGAAGGGAGCGCCGCGAACCCATATGCCCGATCCAGGCGCCCGCGCTTCCCGCGCCAGCCTGTCGGCCGGGCACTTCCGCCCGCCCCCGCCCGGCTGCCCACAGGCCGGTCCCGGCCGCGCGGCAGGGCCCGCTCATGCCGGGGTCAGCATCCCCTTGCCCTGCGCCAGTTCCTTCATCCGCGCCTGCAACTTCTCGAAGGCGCGGACCTCGATCTGGCGGATGCGTTCGCGGCTGACGCTGTATTGCACCGACAGGTCCTCCAGCGTGACCGGCGTCTCGGCCAGCCGCCGCTGGGTGAGGATGTCGCGTTCGCGCTCGTTCAGCACGTCCATCGCCTCGGTCAGAAGCGCCATCCGCGTCTCGAACTCGTCGCGGTTCTCGAAATCCTGCGCCTGGTCGGCATCCTCGTCTTCCAGCCAGTCCTGCCACTGGGTCGTGCCGTCGGCATCCGCCCCCACCATGACGTTGAGCGAGGCGTCACCACCGGCGAGGCGGCGGTTCATCGCGATCACCTCGTCTTCGGTCACGCTCAGGTCATGGGCGATCCGGGCCACGTTCTCGGGGCGCAGGTCGCCCTCTTCCAGCGCGCCGATCCGCGACTTGGCCTTGCGCAGGTTGAAGAACAGCTTCTTCTGTCCGCTGGTGGTGCCCATCTTGACCAGCGACCACGACCGCAGGATGTATTCCTGGATCGAGGCGCGGATCCACCACATCGCATAGGTCGCCAGCCGGAAACCCCTTTCCGGGTCGAACCGCTTGACCGCCTGCATCAGGCCCACGTTGCCTTCGGAAATCACCTCGGCCTGCGGCAGGCCGTAGCCGCGGTAGCCCATGGCGATCTTGGCCGCCAGCCGCAGGTGCGAGGTCACCAGCCGGTGCGCCGCCTCGGCGTCCTGATGATCGACCCAGCGCTTGGCCAGCATGTATTCCTCTTCCGGCTCCAGCATCGGGAACTTGCGGATGTCCTGAAGATAGCGGTTCAGCCCGGCTTCCGGGCTGGGTGCGGGAAGATTGGTGTAATTGCTCATCCTGACCCCTGTTCGTTTCGCTGTTCGTCCTGCAACCCCTTGCGGCGGCCTTCAAGGCTATGGCCCGAGGGCAGGCCGCACAAGGCCCCCGCCGCCAGCGGCTGCGTTTTCCACCCTATATAACGCGGCCGGGCGCCGGTTCCGTCGCCATGTCGGCATTCTCACGCGGTTGTCAGCCCCGGTCATCCGGCGTCAGCGCCCCGCAAGGCCGCAAGCAGCGCCGCCATGTCCGCGGGCAAGGGCGCGGTGAAGTCGAGCCGCGCGCCGCTCACCGGATGCTCGAACCCCAGCCGTGCGGCGTGAAGCGCCTGGCGGGGAAACGCCGCCGCCGCCGCCGCGCCGGGGGCGCGGGCGGGCAGGCGCCGCCGCCCGCCATAGACCGGATCGCCGATCAGCCCGTGACCGGCATGGGCCATGTGGACCCGGATCTGATGGGTGCGGCCGGTCTCCAGTCGGCACTCGACCAGCGCGGCGGCACCCAAGGCTTCGAGCACCCGCACATGGGTCACCGCATGGCGGCCCGCGCCGAAGACCGCCGCCTGACGCTGCCGGTCGGTGCGGTGGCGGGCGATGCCGGTAATGATGCGGATGTTCCCGGCCTCGACCGTCACGCCCTTGGTGCCGCGCAGCCGCGGGTCGGCGGCGTCGGGCACGCCATGCACCAGCCCGAGGTAGCGGCGGGTGACCGTATGCGCCTCGAACTGCGCCGCGAGGCCCTGATGCGCCCGGTCGGACTTGGCCGCGACCAGAAGCCCGGTGGTGTCCTTGTCGAGCCGGTGGACGATCCCCGGCCGCAGCATCCCGCCGATCCCCGACAGGCTGCCCGCGCAATGGTGCAGGAGCGCATTGACCAGCGTGCCCCCGGCCGCACCCGGCGCCGGATGCACCACGAGCCCGGCGGGCTTGTCGATCACGATCAGGTCGTCGTCCTCATGCACGATGCTCAGCGGAATGTCCTCGGGCGCGGCCGCGACCGGCGCGGCGGGGGCAAGCGCGATCTCGACCACCTCCCCCGCCGCGACCCGCGCCGCCGGATCGGTCAATGCCGCGCCCGCCCGGCTGACCGCGCCCCCGGCGATCAGCCGGGCGAGGCGCGAGCGCGACAGCCCCGCCGCCTCTGGCGCGTCGCGCACCAGCGCCTTATCAAGGCGCGGCGGGGGGTCTTCCCCGATGGTGACCGTCAGGACGGAGGGGGGCAAGGCCATGGACAGGGCTCCGCAGGGGGGCGACGCGGCGAGACTGCCGCCGGGGCTCCGCTTCTTGCAACTTCTGGTGATCGGGCTGACGCTCAGCATGATCGTGGGGGTGATAACGGTCGTCGCGGTGGTTGTCACCCGCTTCCCGCATGCGGCGGGGGCGCCTGCCCTGCCCGCGCTGCCCGAGACCATCGCGCTGCCCGAAGGCGCGCGGCCGCAGGCAGTCACCTGGGCCGAGGGCTGGTATGCGGTGGTGACCGACACGGGCGAGATCCTGATCTACGACCCCGCGAGTGGCGCGCTGAGCCAGCGGGTGACGGTCGAGGCGGGATCCGGCGGCTGAGCCTGTGACCGGCGGGGCAAGGGGGGCCGTCTGCCCCCCTCTTGTGCGCTGCGCGCCCAATTCACCCCCCGAGGATATTTCTTTCACGGTGAAGGCGCATTAGGGTTTTCTTTACCCTCCCGTGACATAGAGAAAAGGCGGTACAGGCGGGGACGCCGATGACCGCCACGGTGAAGCGCCCTGTCTCCCCGGCTCTCGGGCCGCCCGAGGCAGGGCGTGGAACTATTGCGCTTCACCGTGAAAGAAATATCCCCGCCGGAGGCTCCCGAACTCACCACGGGTGCAAGGCGGGCGGGGGGTGCAAGGCGGGCGGGTACGCCCTCACTCCATCTCCTCGACCACCACCAGGTCGCGGACCGAGGCGCCGCGCGCATGGTCCAGCGCCTGCTGATAGGCGGGGGAGTTGTAGCAGGCCACCGCCGCCTCGACCGAGGGGAAGCGCGCCACCACGTTGCGCGTGCGCTCCCGCCCCTCAAGCTGGACGTAGCGCCCGGCGCGGGCGAGGAACTGGCCGCCGTGGTCGGCGATCGCCGGGCCCGCCAGTTTCGCGTAGCGGCCGTAGGCGTCGGTGTCGGTCACCTCGACATTGGCGATCCAGAGTGCTGTGGGCATCGTCTCTCCTCCTGTTATCCGGCCACGGTCTCAAGCGCGCCGATCACCGCCTCGGCCGCCGCCACCGCCGCTTCGGCCGCGCCGATGTCGGCACCGCCGCCCTGTGCCAGGTCGGGGCGCCCGCCGCCGCCCTTGCCGCCGAGCGCCGCCACCGCCGGGCGCAGGAGATCGACCGCCGACAGGCGGCCGGTCAGGTCCGCCGTGACCCCGGCCGCCACCGCGGGCTTGCCGCCCGTGTCGGCGATCAGCAGCACCGCGCCCGAGCCGATCCGGTCCTTCGCCGCGTCGATCAGCGCCGGCAGATCCTTGCCCGAGACACCCGAAAGCACCTGGGCAACGAAGCGCACCCCGTTGATTTCCTTCGCGTCCGGCCCCGGGGTCACCGCCCCGCCGCCGCCCATTGCGATCTCGCGGCGCAGCTGCGCCACCTCATTTTGCAAACTGCGGCGTTCGTCCAGCAGCGCCTTCACCCGGTCCGCGAGTTCGGCGGGCTGGGCGCGCAGCACCCCCGCCACCTCGGCCAGATGCGCCGATTGCGCCGCGATATGGGCCAGCGCCCCCTCGCCGGTCAGCGCCTCGATCCGCCGCACCCCGGCGGAGGAGGCCGATTCGCCCAGCAGAACGCAAAGCCCGATCTCGCCGGTGCGCGCCACATGAGTGCCGCCGCACAGTTCCAGCGAGTAGGTGCGCCCGTCACCCCCCTTGCCGGAGCCCTCCAGCGCGCCCATCGCCACCACCCGCACCTCGTCGCCGTATTTCTCGCCGAACAGCGCCTGCGCCCCGAGGGCGCGGGCCTCGTCGGGCGACATGATGCGGGTCTCGACCGGGCTGTCCTGGCGGATGAAGGCGTTGACCTCGGCCTCCACGCGCGCGAGGTCATCGCCGCTCATCGCGCCCGAGTGGCTGAAGTCGAAGCGCAGCCGGTCGGGCGCGTTCAGGCTGCCGCGCTGGGCGACGTGATCGCCCAGGGTACGGCGCAACGCCTCGTGCAGCAGATGGGTGGCCGAATGGTTGGCGCGGATCGCGCTGCGCCTTGCGTGATCGACCTCAAGCACCGCGCCCTGCCCGACGGCGATCTTGCCCTCGGTGACCTCGGCCATATGCACGAACAGCCCCTGCGCCTTGCGGGTGTCGGTGATCCGCGCGGCGCCGGTGTCGGTGCGCAGCAGGCCGGTGTCGCCGACCTGCCCGCCCGCCTCGGCGTAGAACGGGGTCTGGTTCAGCACCACCTGCACCTTGCCCGTGGCCTCGGCCAGTTCCGCGCCCCCCTCGACCAGGGCGAGAATCTGGCCCTGCGCCGCCTCGGTGTCGTAGCCGAGGAATTCGGTCGCGCCGTGGCGTTCGGTCAGGTCGAACCAGACCGCGGCGTCGCTGGTTTCGCCCGATCCGGCCCAGCTTGCCCGGGCGCGGGCCTTCTGTTCCGCCATCGCCGCGTCGAACCCGGCCACGTCCACGCCGCGGCCCTGTTCGCGCAGCGCGTCCTGCGTGAGGTCGAGCGGAAAGCCGTAGGTGTCGTAAAGCCGGAACGCCGCCTCGCCGGGCAGCGCCGCGCCATCGGGAAGCCGGGCGAGTTCGTCGTCCAGCAGCCGCAGCCCCCGGTCGAGGGTCTGGCGGAACCGGGTTTCCTCAAGCCGCAGCGTCTCTTCGATCAGCGCCTGGGCGCGGGACAGTTCGGGATAATGCCCGCCCATCTGCCGCACCAGCGCGGGCACCAGCCGGTGCATCACCGGATCCTGCGCGCCCAGTTGATGCGCGTGGCGCATGGCGCGGCGCATGATCCGGCGCAGCACGTAGCCGCGCCCCTCGTTCGAGGGCATCACCCCGTCGGCGATCAGGAAGGAGGTCGAGCGCAGGTGATCGGCGATCACCCGGTGGTGGATGCGGCCCCCGCCATCGGGGTCGGTCGAGGTCGCATGGGCCGAAGCCTCGATCAGGCCGCGCATCAGGTCGGTGTCGTAGTTGTCGTGCTTGCCCTGCAACAGCGCCCCGACCCGCTCCAGCCCCATGCCGGTGTCGATCGACTGCATGTCGAGCACGCGCAGGCTGCCGTCGGGCATCTGCTCGTTCTGCATGAAGACGAGGTTCCAGATCTCGATGAAACGGTCGCCGTCCTCGTCCGGGCTGCCCGGCGGACCGCCGGGGATGTGGTCGCCGTGGTCGTAGAAGATTTCCGTGCAGGGGCCGCAGGGGCCGGTCGGGCCCATGCGCCAGAAGTTGTCGTCGGTGGGGATGCGGATGATGCGCTCGTCAGGCAGGTTTGCCACCTTCTTCCAGATCTCCGCCGCCTCGTCGTCGGTGTGGTAGACGGTGACCAGCAGGCGGGACGGGTCGATGCCGAATTCCTTCGTGATCAGTTCCCAGGAGTAGGGGATCGCCGCTTCCTTGAAATAGTCGCCGAAGCTGAAGTTCCCCAGCATCTCGAAAAAGGTGTGATGGCGCGCGGTATAGCCCACGTTGTCGAGATCGTTGTGCTTGCCGCCCGCCCGGACGCATTTCTGCGAGGTGGCGGCGCGGCTGTAGTCGCGCCGCTCGACCCCGGTGAACAGGTTCTTGAACTGCACCATGCCCGAATTGGTGAACATGAGCGTCGGGTCGTTGCGCGGCACGAGCGGCGAGCTTTCGACCACCTCATGCCCGTTGCGGGCGAAGTAGTCGAGAAAGGTCGAGCGGATGTCGTTAAGCGATGGCATGTCCGGGGGCCTCATGGGCAGAGCGCAGAATCGCCCCGGTTTAGCTGCGCCGGGCCCACCTGTCCACAGCGGGACGGGCGGTTGGCGCATTGCGAACCGGGGGCCCTGCCCTCACCTCGCGCGCAGCCGTTCGTAAAGCGCGAAATCCTCGGCCATCGCCTCGCGCAGCCGGGCTTCGGTGTCGGGCGACAGGTCGGTCGCCGCCTCGGGCGAGACATTGACCCGCGGCAGCACGATGGCGCAGCCCAGCCGGTCTTCGAGGAACTCGACGAAATCGCCGATCTGCTCATAAAGAAAGATGCGATCGACCGCGGGCTTTCCCGGCGGCGCAAGGAACCGCGCCTGCGAGCCCACCCTGGCAAAGCCCGGCTGCGGCGCCTCGCAGTAAGCCCGCGCGAAGGCGTCGAAGCTCATCCCCGTGGTCGCCATCGTCGGGTCCGATATGTCGTCGCGCTGCCGGTAGCGATACCAGCTTCCCAGCCAGTCCACGGGTTCGCGCATCAGCGCGACGGTGGTGAACTCCTCGCCCGCCGAGACCTTGAGATAGGGGCCGAGGAAACGGTGGAACCGCTGCACCGTGGTGTGCTTGAGCACCGGCGGCCGCTGGATCGACAGCACCGCAAGCGATTCGAGCGCGGTGGCGATGGCGGTCGAGCCGGTCTTGGGCGTGGCGAGAAACACGATCCGCTGTTCCCAGAACACCAGCATTTCAACCCTCCGAACCGGAAAAATCGCCGCCGGGCGGCCTGTGTAAACCTTCCTTTAACCGTTTTGCGCCATGGCTGGAATGGTAAAAGCCCTTGAAACGTTCCCGTTTTGATCGCATAAGGGCGTGAACGCAAAGTGAACATCGCGGCGATTGCCGCCTTCCCCCGGCTGTGAAATAAGGAGCACGAGGCATGACGACGGCAAGCTTGCTGGATTTCAACGGAAGGCGCGACATGGACAAGCAGAAGGCGCTCGACAGCGCGCTGGCGCAGATCGAACGGCAGTTCGGCAAGGGCTCGATCATGCGGCTCGGGGCCGACAACCCGGTGGCCGAGATCGAGGCGACCTCCACCGGCTCGCTCGGGCTGGATATCGCGCTGGGGATCGGCGGGCTGCCCAAGGGCCGGATCGTGGAAATCTACGGGCCGGAAAGCTCGGGCAAGACCACGCTCACGCTGCATGTGGTGGCCGAGGAACAGAAAAAGGGCGGGGTCTGCGCCTTCGTCGATGCCGAACACGCGCTCGACCCGACCTATGCGAAGAAACTGGGCGTCAACCTCGACGAATTGCTGATCTCCCAGCCCGACACCGGAGAGCAGGCGCTTGAGATCGTCGATACGCTGGTGCGTTCGGGCGCGGTCAGCCTCGTGGTGGTCGATTCGGTGGCGGCGCTGACGCCCAAGGCCGAGATCGAGGGCGACATGGGCGACCACCAGGTCGGCGCCCAGGCAAGGCTGATGAGCCAGGCGATGCGCAAGCTGACCGCAAGCATCGGGCGCTCGAACTGCATGGTGATCTTCATCAACCAGATCCGCATGAAGATCGGGGTGATGTTCGGCAACCCCGAGACCACATCGGGCGGCAACGCGCTCAAGTTCTACGCAAGCGTGAGGCTCGACATCCGCCGCATCGGCGCGGTGAAGGACCGCGACGAGGTTGTGGGCAACGCCACAAGGGTCAAGGTGGTCAAGAACAAGGTGGCCCCGCCCTTCAAGCAGGTCGAGTTCGACATCATGTATGGCGAAGGCATCTCCAAGACCGGCGAGTTGATCGACCTCGGCGTGAAGGCGGGCGTGGTCGAGAAATCGGGTTCGTGGTATTCCTACGGCGACGAACGCATCGGCCAGGGGCGCGAGAACGCCAAGACCTTCCTCAAGACGAACCCCGCCGTCGCGCTGGAGATCGAGGACAAGATCCGCGCCGCCCACGGGCTCGACTTCGACATGACCGGCGGCGAGGACGAGGAACTGGTGGACGGCTGAAGGCCGGTCGGCCCCCGGCGTCAATCCCGGCCCAGCAGCCCCGCCACCACCCGGTCGAGGTCGTCGAAATGCGCCAGCAGCGCCTCGGGGGCAAGGCGGGCGACCTCCTCGCCATCCGGGCCGAAGGTGACCAGCGCCACCGGCACCCTGGCGGCGCGGCCTGTAGCGCGGTCGGTCTCGGTATCGCCGATCAGGCACGCCCGGCCGGCCGCCCCCCCGGCCCGCTCGATCGCCGCGATGAGGGGCGCCGGGTCGGGCTTGCGCACCGGCAGCGTGTCGGAGCCCACCAGCGCGCCGAATTCCCCGCGCACCCCCAGGCGGCGCAGCAGCAGGTCGGCGAGATACTCGGGCTTGTTGGTGCAGATGGCGGTGCGCAGCCCGGCGGCGCGCAGCCGCTCCACCGCCGCCATGGCACCGTCGTAAAGCCGGGTCTCGCGGTCGATGGCCCCCTCATAGGCCGCCAGCAGCCGGGGGTATTGCGCATCGACATCGGCCTCGGACCACGGCCCGCCGGCCCGCCCGAACCCCAGCCGCAGCATGGCCCGCCCGCCCTGAAAGGCGGTGGCCGCATCACCCGGCCCCAGCAGCGCCCCATGGCCCAGCGCAATGAGGCAGGCGTTCGCCGCCGCCAGCAGGTCGCCGCTCGTGTCCGCCAACGTCCCGTCCAGGTCGAAAACCACCGTGCCCATGCCCGCTCCTGCCCCTGTCACAATGCGAAAGCCCCTGTGATCGCCGCCCCCCTTGCGGAACGGCCCCCCACGGGTAGAAGGTGCGGACGTGTTTGAAAAGGGGCAGCCATGCCGATTTCGCTGATCGTTCTCGCCGCCGGACAGGGGACGCGGATGGGTTCCGACCTGCCGAAGGTGCTGCACCCGCTCGGCGGGGCGCCCCTGCTTGCCCATGCGCTGCATGCGGGCACCGCGCTGGGGCCGGAACGGGTGGTGGTGGTCGCGGGCCACGGGGCGGAAGCGGTGACGCAGACGCTGCGCAAGCTCGACCCCGAAGCCGAGGTGGCGGTGCAGGCGGAACAGCTCGGCACCGCCCATGCGGTGGCGCAGGCCGCGCCGCTGCTCACCGGGGTCGGGGGCGACGCGGTGGTGCTCTACGGCGACACGCCCTTCGTCCGGCCCGAAACGCTGGAGGCGATGCAGGAGGCCCGCGCCCGCCACGCGGTCGTCGTGCTCGGCTTCCACGCCGCCGATCCGGGCCGCTACGGCAGGCTGGTGGCACGGGGCGAGGCACTGGACAGGATCGTCGAGTTCAAGGACGCCACGGATGAAGAGCGCGCGATAACCCTCTGCAATTCCGGCGTGATCTGCGCCGAAGCCGCCACGCTGTTCGATCTGGCGGCGCAGGTCGGCAACGGCAATGCCGCAGGGGAATACTACCTGACCGACATCGTGGAACTGGCCCGCGCCCGCGGGCTCTCGGCCGGGGTGGTGATCTGCGACGAGGCCGAGACGCTCGGCATCAACACCCGCGCCGAACTCGCCGCCGCCGAGACCGCCTTCCAGACCCGCGCCCGCGCCGGGGCGCTGGAAAACGGCGTCACGCTGACCGCGCCGGAAACCGTCTTCTTCGCGCTCGACACCCATATCGGCCGCGATGCGGTCATCGGCCCGCATGTGGTGTTCGGCCCCGGCGTCACGGTGGAATCCGGCGCCGAGATCCGCGCCTTCTGCCATCTGGAGGGCTGCCACGTCTCGCGCGGCGCCATCGTCGGCCCCTTCGCAAGGCTGCGCCCCGGCGCGGAACTGGCCGGGGACGCGCGCGTGGGCAATTTCGTCGAGATCAAGAACGCGATCCTCGACGAGGGCGCGAAGGTCAATCACCTCAGCTATATCGGCGACGCCCATATCGGCGCGCGGGCCAATATCGGCGCCGGCACGGTGACCTGCAATTACGACGGCGTGTCGAAACACCGCACCGAGATCGGCGCCGGGACCTTCATCGGCTCCGACACCATGCTGGTGGCCCCCGTGAAGGTCGGCGCCGGGGCGATGACCGCCTCGGGCTCGGTTATCACCGCGGACGTCCCCGACGCCGCGCTGGCCGTCGCCCGCGCCCGGCAGGAGAACAAGCCCGGCCTCGCCGCGCGCCTCATGGAAAGCCTGCGCGCCAGGGCGGGGAAAGCATGACCCCTTCCCCTCTTCATCTTGCCAGAAATACTCTGCGGGGGTGCGGGGGTGCAAAACCCCCGCTCCCGTCCGCACCACAGGCGCAAGCCCCGGACGGCGCGCGCGACAGGAGTGAACCAACATGTGCGGTATCGTCGGCGTTCTGGGCAATCACGAAGTCGGGCCGCTGCTGGTCGAGGCGCTGAAGCGGCTCGAATACCGCGGCTACGATTCGGCGGGCATCGCCACGGTGAACGGCGGGCGGCTCGACCGCCGCCGGGCGGTGGGCAAGCTCGTGAACCTCTCCGACCTCCTGGTGCATCGGCCGCTGGCCGGAAAGGCCGGGATCGGCCATACCCGCTGGGCCACGCATGGCGCGGCCACGGTCGCCAATGCCCACCCCCATCAGGCGGGCCGGGTCGCGGTCGTGCATAACGGCATCATCGAGAACTTCCGCGAGCTGCGCGGCGAGTTGGCCGAGGCCGGGATCGGCTTCGAGACCGAGACCGACACCGAGACCGTGGCACTCCTGACCCGGCACCATATGGAGCAGGGGATGGACCCGCGCGCGGCGGTGACGGCGACGCTTGCGCGGCTCGAAGGCGCCTTCGCGCTGGCCTTCCTGTTCGAGGGCGAGGATGATCTGATCATCGCCGCCCGCAAGGGCTCGCCGCTCGCGATCGGTCACGGCGAGGGCGAGATGTTCATCGGCTCCGACGCCATCGCACTGGCCCCCATGACCGAGCGCATCACCTATCTGGAGGAAGGCGACCGGGCCGAGATCACCCGCGCCGGTGCGGTGATCTACGACGCCGCCGGGCGCCGCGCCAACCGGGCCGAGACCCGGGTTCCGCGCGATGCGGCGCGGATCGAGAAGGGCGGGCACCGGCATTTCATGGCCAAGGAGATTTTCGAGCAGCCGGTGGTGATTGCCGACGCGCTCCAGCACTACATGCCCGCCGGGGCCGCAGCGCCGCAGGTTCCGCTCGACTTCGCCGGGGTGGAACGGCTGGTGCTGGTCGCCTGCGGCACCGCGCATTACGCCTGCATGGTGGCGAAATACTGGTTCGAGGGGCTGGCGGGCCTGCCCTGCGACGTCGATATCGCCTCGGAATTCCGCTACCGCGATCCGGTGCTGCCGGAGAACGGCTGGGCGGTGTTCGTCAGCCAGTCGGGCGAGACCGCCGATACGCTGGCCGCGCTGCGCCATGTGCAGGAGCGGGTGGCGAAGGTGGTGTCGGTGGTGAACGTGCCCACATCCTCGATTGCGCGGGAAAGCGACGTGGTGTTGCCGATCCTTGCCGGGATCGAGGTCGGCGTGGCCTCGACCAAGGCGTTCACCAACCAGCTTCTGGTGCTGGCGCTGATGGCGCTGAAGGCGGGGGCGGACCGGGGCCGGATCGGCCCGGAGGCGATGGAGGCGCATTGCCGGGCGCTCGCCAGCCTGCCGGGGCTGATGAGCCACGCGCTGACGCAGGAGCCCGGGATCGCCCGGATCGCCGGAGAGGTCGCCACCGCGCGCGACGTGCTGTTCCTCGGGCGCGGGGCGATGTATCCCATGGCGCTGGAAGGGGCGCTCAAGCTCAAGGAAATCAGCTATATCCATGCCGAAGGCTATGCGGCGGGCGAGTTGAAGCACGGGCCCATCGCGCTCATCGAGCCCGCGGTGCCGGTGGTAGTGATGGCCCCGCGCGACGCGCTGTTCGAAAAGACCGTCTCGAACATGCAGGAGGTGATGGCGCGGCACGGGCGCGTGGTGCTGATCTCGGACGCCGCCGGGCTGGAACAGGCGGGCGACGGCATCTGGCGCGGGCTGGCGCTGCCCGAGGTGCCGCCGCTGATCGCGCCCATGCTCTACGCGCTGCCGGCGCAGCTGCTGGCCTATCACGCGGCGGTGGCGAACGGAACCGATGTGGACCAGCCAAGGAACCTCGCGAAATCGGTGACGGTGGAGTAGCGGCCGGGGTGCCGTCCCCGGGAAACCCGGGGGCAAGACACCCTTCCCCCTTCCCCCGGGCGCCCGGGGCCAGAGCCATGTCCGGGAAGCGAAAACCCCGGCCGTGGCGGCCGGGGTTTTCCGTTTTGGTGTGGCGGCGCTTTTATTCCGCCGTCAGCAGGGGCGGTTTCGATCCTGCGATGCGGGGCTGTTTCGGGGCCTCGATCCGCAGGTCGATGGCGTCGTCCTTGACGCCGACCCGGACCACGCCGCCCTTCATCAGCCGTCCGAACAGCAGTTCCTCGGCCAGGGGCTTCTTGATGTGCTCCTGGATCACCCGCGCCAGCGGCCGCGCGCCCATCCGGTCGTCGTAACCCTTGTCGCCCAGCCATGCGGCGGCTTCGGGGGTCAGCTCGATATGCACGCCCCGGTCGATCAGCTGCGCCTCCAGTTGCAGCACGAACTTCTCGACCACCTGGAGGATCACCTGTTTCGGCAGCGCCGAGAACGAGACGATGGCGTCGAGCCGGTTGCGGAACTCGGGCGTGAAGGTGCGCTCGATCGCCGCCGTGTCCTCGCCCTCGCGCCGGTCGCGGCCAAAGCCGATGGCGGATTTCGCCAGTTCCGAGGCCCCGGCGTTCGAGGTCATGATCAGGATCACGTTGCGGAAATCGACCTGCCGCCCGTTGTGGTCGGTCAGCTTGCCGTGGTCCATCACCTGCAACAGGATGTTGTAGACATCCGGGTGCGCCTTCTCGATCTCGTCGAGCAGCAGCACGCAATGCGGATGCTGATCCACCCCGTCGGTGAGCATTCCACCCTGATCGAAGCCCACATAGCCCGGCGGCGCACCGATCAGCCGCGAGACCGCGTGCTTTTCCATGTATTCCGACATGTCGAAGCGCAGCAGTTCCACCCCCAGCGTCGAGGCCAGCTGCTTGGCCACCTCGGTCTTGCCCACGCCGGTCGGTCCGGCGAACAGGTAGTTGCCGATGGGCTTTTCCGGTTCGCGCAGGCCCGCGCGGGCGAGCTTGATCGCCGAGGACAGCGCCTCGATGGCCTTGTCCTGGCCGAACACCACGCGCTTGAGCGACTTTTCCAGATCCTTCAGCACTTCGGCGTCGTCCTTGGAGACGTTCTTCGGCGGGATGCGGGCGATCTTGGCCACCACCCCCTCGATCTCCTTCGGGCCGATGGTCTTGCGGCGTTTTGATTCCGCGACCAGATGCTGCGCCGCGCCCGCCTCGTCGATCACGTCGATGGCCTTGTCGGGCAGCTTGCGGTCGTGGATGTAGCGCGCCGCCAGTTCCACGGCGGTGCGGATCGCGTCCTGGGTGTAGCGGATGTCGTGATGTTCCTCGAAATAGGGTTTCAGACCCATGAGGATCTTCACCGAATCCTCGACCGAGGGTTCGTTCACGTCGATCTTCTGGAACCGGCGCGACAGCGCGCGGTCCTTTTCGAAATGCTGGCGGAACTCCTTGTAGGTGGTCGATCCCATGCAGCGCAGCTTGCCGCCCTGCAACGCGGGCTTGAGCAGGTTCGAGGCGTCCATCGCGCCGCCGGAGGTCGCCCCCGCGCCGATCACGGTATGGATCTCGTCGATGAACAGGATGCCGTCGGGATGGTCCTCCATCTCCTTGACCACGGCCTTGAGCCGTTCCTCGAAATCGCCGCGATAGCGGGTGCCCGCAAGCAGCGCGCCCATGTCGAGCGAGTAGATCGTCGCGCCGCGCAGCACCTCGGGGGTTTCGCCCTTGACGATCTTCCAGGCCAGCCCCTCGGCGATGGCGGTCTTGCCCACGCCGGGGTCGCCGACCAGCAGCGGGTTGTTCTTGCGGCGGCGGCACAGCACCTGGATGCAGCGTTCGACCTCGGATTCGCGGCCGATCAGCGGATCGACGTCGCCCTTGACCGCCTTGGCGTTCAGATCGACGCAATATTTCGACAGCGCCGATTCCCGCGCCTCGCCCGGTTCGGGTTTCGCGGTCTCCTGCGCCTCGTCGGCGCCGGTCACCGGCCGGGGCTCGCCGTAGGCCGGATCCTTGGCCACGCCATGGGCGATGAAGTTGACCGCATCGTAACGGGTCATGTCCTGTTCTTGCAGGAAATAGGCCGCGTTCGATTCGCGTTCGGCGAAGATGGCGACCAGCACGTTCGCGCCGGTCACCTCGGTCCGGCCCGAGGACTGGACATGGATCGCCGCGCGCTGGATCACGCGCTGGAAGGCGGCGGTCGGCACGGCCTCGGACCCCTCGACATCGGTGACGAGGGTGGAGAGGTCGTCCTCGATGAAATCCTCAAGCGTCTTGCGCAGTTCGTCGAGGTTGACCGAACAGGCCCGCATCACCCGCTGGGCGTCCGGTTCGTCGATCAACGCCAGCAGCAGATGCTCCAGCGTCGCCAGCTCGTGCCTGCGGGCGTTGGCATGGGCCAGCGCACCGTGAATGGCCTGCTCCAATGTGGTCGTGAACGATGGCACGTCGCGTGCTCCTGTCTTTCCGGTGGTGTTCCGGTCCGGCGGGGCCGTTGCCTGCGACCCGATACCGAACCTTCGCCCGATATGCTTAAACTTCGGTGTTCTTCGCCGCGCTTCAAGTGTAAATTCGGCACAGGGGCGATTTGTTGGCCCCGGCAAGGCGAAATGTGAACACCCCGCCACAGACGCGGCGGGGATCGGATCGGGGTTTCGTCAGAACCTGTCCTTGCGGGCGCGGATCTCGGCGAAAACCTCGGTGTCTTCTGCATCGGCCATGCCGATAGCGGCCTTCACCCCGGGCAGGTTCGCGCGCAGGAAGGGGTTGGTCGCCAGTTCGGCGGCGAGGCTGGAGGGGACGGTCGGCCGCCCCGCCGCCCGGGCCGCCGCGATCTCTTCGGAGCGCGATATAAGCGCCGGATTGCCGGGTTCAATGGTCAGGGCGAAACGGGCGTTCGAGGCGGTGTATTCATGGCCCGAACAGACCAGCGTTTCCGGGGGCAGCACGGCCAGCTTTTGCAGGCTTTCCCACATGAGCGGGGCCGAGCCCTCGAACAGCCGCCCGCAGCCCAGCGCCATCAGGCTGTCGCCGGTGAACACCGCCGCCGCACCGGGGAAGTGAAAGGCGATGTGCCCGACCGTATGGCCCGACACGTCGATCACATGGCCGGTCCCGGCCCCCACCGTCACGCTGTCGCCTTCCGCCACCGCCCGGTCCAGGGGCGGCAGCCGGTGGGCGTCGGCCGCCGCGCCCGTGACCCGCGCCCCCGTCGCCGCCACGATCTCCGCGATTCCGTCCACATGGTCGTGGTGGTGATGGGTGACGAAAATCTCGGCCAGCGCCCAGCCCCGTTCCTTCAGCGCGGCAAGGACCGGCCCGGCCTCGGGCGCGTCCACCAGCGCGGTCGCGCCGCTTGCGGACTCATGCAGAAGAAAGGCGTAATTGTCCGCAAGGCAGGGTACGGTGACGATCTCAAGCGGCATGGTTTTTCTCCCTCCGGCTGTGCTACGGTCCCAGCATCCATTGTTGGAGCCCGGTCGGCAATGCACCTCGACGTGCAGGAACTGCGTAACTTCTACTATCGCACCCGGCTGGGGCGCGCGGCGCAGAAGGCGATCCGCGACCAGCTTTGCGAATTGTGGCCGCCCGCGCCGGGGCAGCGGGTGGCGGGGTTCGGCTTTGCGGTGCCGCTCTTGCGGCCTTATCTCGGCCCGGCGCGCCGGGTGGTGGGGCTGATGCCGGGGCCGCAGGGGGTGATGCCCTGGCCCGCGGGGATGCCCAATGTCTCGGTCCTCTGCGCCGAAACCCACTGGCCGCTGGAACCCGAATCGGCCGACCGGCTGGTGCTGCTGCATGCGCTCGAATTCTCGGAACAGCCCACGGCGCTGTTGCGGGAATGCTGGCGGGTGCTGGCGCCCGGGGGGCGGATCGTGGTGATCGTGCCCAACCGCGCCGGTCTCTGGACCCGGCGCGAGGGCACACCTTTCGGTCACGGCCGCCCCTATTCGCCGGGGCAGTTGCAGGCACAGCTGCGCAACAACGATTTCGCGCCCGAACGCGTGGTCTCGGCCCTTTATGCGCCGCCCTCGGACAGGCGGTTCTGGCTGCGCACGGCGGGGTTCTGGGAACGCGGGGTGCGCAAGATGATGCCCTGGCGCGCGGGCGGCGTGCTGATGGTCGAGGCGGTGAAACAGGTGCAGGCCCCCACCCGCGGGGGCCTGGGCGAGATGGTGCGCCGCCCGCTCAGGGTGCTGGAGGGGGCGGGGGCGGAGCCGAGCCCGACGTGACCATTCAAGGCAACATCCGCCCGATCGCCTCGGCCCAGCCGATCGAAGGGTCGAAACGGCCATGTTCCAGGAACTCCGCCGCCTGGGCGATCACCAGGGGCGAATTCATCATGAACGTATGCGTCACCGGCAGTTCGATATGGTCGCGCATCCCGGCGACGCGGGTGCGCTCGACCGAGACCTTGCCGTCATCCGTCCCCTCGATCAACACCGAGGTGATCGGGTTCAGCGAACGGGTTCCGGCGATCACCCCCAGTTCGAAATCCACCGGCGGCAAGCGCATCGGCACCGAGTCGGAGTCGGTGCCCAGTTCCAGCCCCGCCGGGCCGTTCAGCCATTCGAAAGCGCCGATCTCGCCCAGCACATCGACCAGTTCCGACCCCCGGTTCGGCGGTGCGAGCATCACCACCCGGCCCATATGCTCCGGCCGCTGCCCGGCCAGCCAGAACCGCAGCACGATGCCCCCCATGGAATGGGTGACGAAATGCACGGTCTCCTCCGCAGCGCAATCGGCGACGGCGGGACCGACATGGGCGGTCAGGTCGCGGATCGGCGCCGAGGTCGAGGGATAACCGTGATTCACCACCCGGTAACCCGCCGATTCGAGCGCGGTTTCCATCAGCAGCAAAGAATGCTCCGACCGGGCAAGGCCGTGCAGCAACACCACACAGCCCCCCGCAACGGCGGGCAAGGGCAGAAGCAGGGCCAGCAGGAAAAGAAACACGCGCATTCCCCCAGTCTAGGACTTCCCGCACCCTGGCGCGAGGGGGTGCGGCGGGATTTGAATCCCCCGGCCGTTGCCCATATGCGAAACAGAGGACAGCGGCCGCCGCCCGGCGGCGCTGACGCGGCCTGGCTCCGGGCAAGGGGGAACGCAAACGGCATGGACAAACCGGCGCCCGCGCGGACAAATGGGGCCATGACACCGCGCCGCCTCCGCCTTGCCGCCCGTGCGGTCATCCTCGACGCCGGGCGGCTTCTCATGGTCAACGCCTGGCCCGGCGGGATCAGCGACCTGTGGTGCGCGCCCGGCGGCGGGGTGGAGGCCGGACGCTCGCTGCCCGAAAACCTGATCCGCGAGGTGGCCGAGGAAACCGGCCTCACCGTCGCCGTGGGCGCCCCCTGCCTGGTGAACGAATTCCACGATCCCGACAGCGGCCTGCATCAGGTGGACATCTATTTCCGCTGCACCATCACCGGCGGGCGGCTGCAACCGGGCTGGCGCGACCCGGCGGGGGTGGTGACGGAACGGCGCTTCTTCAGCCGCGCGCAGATGGAGGGGATCCGCTTCAAGCCCGACAGCCTGCCCGAAGCGGCCTGGGGCGAGGCCCCGGCACTGGGCGCGCTCTACGACCCGCTGGAGGCGATCATCCGCTGAACCGGGGAAAGCTCCTTCAGATTTCGACCGCGCGGAAGGCTTCCGCAGCGCCGGAGACCTGCTTCCCAGGGATCGTCCTGCCGCCGGTCCGTTCAGCCGTTTTCACCCTCTGGCGCCGAACGTCCGGTGTATGATCTCTCCGCACCTGCCGAGCAGTCCGCTCCCCTCGAACCGGGTTCCGGATTGATCCCTGTAGTTGAAGAACACGAAGAGTTTCGGGCTGTCCACAAGCCGGCGCCACCAGGGTATCTCGACCAGTTCCCAACGCCTTTTCCATGGATTGCGCCTCTGGTCACGGACGACCATACAGCAGCGGGGATCGTCCTCCATCATCCGGCCGATCTCCGGTATCTCCAGCGATCTGGCGGCGACCCCGACCCAGCTTGAAACGATATTCCCGCGAAGAAGTTCCAGAAGTTCCCGGTCATCGAAAACCTTCCCGCTGGCGCGGCATATGTAGTCGGATTGCCGCCACCCGTCGGCACGCGCGGGCGTTGCCGCGGCAAGGAACAGGAGCGACAAGATCGCCAGAACGGATGAAAACCCGAACACGGTTGGCTTTGCCGATGGAACGAGAACCATACGGTCTTGCAGAGTCCATGATCTGTTCCGGGACACTCCGGTCACAGGTTTCGCCCCTGAAACAGGAAGACGACCCGCGATCCGCACGACAGAGGAGTCGCGGATGGCAGGTCGCCTATCCGAGCAATCGTTCCCTTCCCCTTGGCCCGGCATCTGCGGGCAGCGGAACGGCCTGAATGATTGAAATGTGGCCAGTTCGCGGCCCGCTGTCAAAGGCGGATTGAAACTGTTGCGAAGACGCGGACAGTACCCACCGGAGGGGCCGGGATGTTTCCGGTCCACGCCAGGATCATGGCGGAAATGGGGCGAAATGTCGGCGCGGCCGGGGCGGACCCGGCCGCAGCACCGAAATGGCGCGGATCGTGGCGATGATGGGGAGGCCGCGATTCGCGGGCCGCGATCCGGCGGCCACGATTCGCGATGCCCGGTTCGGGCCGCCCCTCCCGCTGCCCCGCCTCAGCGCGCGGCGGCGGCGGGCAGGCGGGCGATCCGTGCGCGGGCGGCGGGTCGCGCGGCGGCGCGGGCCGGGCGGGTGGCACGGGCCCAGGGAAGAACCGGCACCGGTTCCTTGCTCGCCTCGATCACCGATCTGATCCAGCGGCGTTGTTTCGTCATCTGTCCGGCCCCCCTCGGCCCACTGGTTGCGCTGCACATGTCCCCGCCTCTGTCCGGGGCCTGCACCAGTATGGCGCGGATTGTGGCGGCGGCAGGGAAGGCGCTGGCCCTTCACGGGGCATTATCGCGGCCGGGTCTGCATGGGCAGTTCTACAGCCGGATCGCCGAGATCAGCCGACCATAGTCGGCTTCGCCCGCATGGGTGCTGCGGCGGTAGGAATAGAACCGCGCCGCGTCACGATAGGTGCAATGGCCGGTCCATTCGGCATGGCCCACGCCCGCCCGCCGCAACCGCCACAGCCCATAGCCCGGCAGATCGAACCAGGCCCGGCCACCGTCGCCCCCGGCAAAGAAGCGGGCGCTGTCGCGGTCGTCGTCGATGAAGCTTTCGACGAATTCGGGCCCGACCTCGTAGGCGGCCTGGCTGATGGTCGGGCCGATCACCGCATGGATGCGGGCGCGGGTGGCGCCGAGCCGTTCCATCGCCTCCACCACCGCTTCCAGCACCCCGTCCCGCGCCCCGCGCCAGCCCGCATGGGCCGCGCCGATCACCCCGGCCTCGCGGTCGGCGAACAGCACCGGCTGGCAGTCGGCAGTCAGCACCGCAAGCGCGAGCCCCGGCACCGCGGTCACCAGCCCGTCGGCGCGCGGTGCCGTGGCGGGGGCGGTCTCCAGCATCGCCACATCGGCGGAATGGACCTGATGCGCGCTCACCAGCGCCGTGGGCGCAAGGCCCAGCGCGGCGGCGGCGCGGCTGCGGTTGATCTCGACCATCTCGGCCATGTCCGACGAGCCGGGGCCGCAATTGAGCCCCTCGAATATCCCCGAGGACGCACCGCCCCGGCGGGTGAAGAACCCGTGTTGCAGCGGCGAAAGCGCCTCTGAAGTCAGGATTTCCAGCGTCATCTCGGCCTCATGCTGGCCTCAGGGGGCGAATCCGGCGGGCAGCGGCGCGCCCTCGGGCACGACCGCCAGCGCCTGGAACAGAGTTCCCATTTCCGCCGGGTGGGTCAAGCGGCGATGCGCGGCGACATGCGCTTCGCGGGCCGGGCCGGTCAGGCGCCGGGCCAGTACCCGCGCCCGCGCCGCGATCCCCAGCCGCTCCAGCATCACCCCCTGCGGCGTGAGCGCGCTGGTCCGCGCCCCGGCGGCGCGGGCGGCATCGGCCAGCGGCTCGAAATCCACATGGGCGGTGAGGTCGGCCTGCCCCGGTTCGGCCAGCGGATCGACGGGCGCATGGCCGCGCAGCGCCTGGAAGGTGTCGCCACGCGAGCGCCAGCCGCCATAGTCGATCACCAGCGCCGCGCCGCCGTGGCGGGCGATCCGGCCCGCGATCGCCTGCATCAGCACGGGGGCGGAGGGGCAGATCTCGACCACATCGCCCGGCGCGGTGTCGGCCAGCCGGTGGGCAAGCGCCGCGACCGGGCCGGGGGCGCCACGGCCGAATCGCAACCCATCCGCGCCTGCCCCCACCAATGTCTCGGCCCAGCCCGCGCCGTCGCGGGTGAACTGGCGGATCGGCAGGGCGTCGAAGAACTCGTTGGCGATCAGGAACAGCGGCGCTTCGGGCAGGTCGTTCAGGCTGCCGCACCACTCCACCGCCGCGCCGATGGTCGCGCGCTGCACCTCGCGCAACGCGGGCGCGGCCTCGACCAGCAGCACCCGGGCGGCGTCGCGGAATCCCGGCACCGCGGCTGTCGCGCGCAGCAGGTCGGCCATCAGCGTGCCGCGCCCCGGCCCCGGTTCGGCCAGCGTGAAGGGCGCGGGGCGGCCCTGATCCAGCCATGCCTGCGCCAGCGACAGGCCGAGAAGCTCGCCGAACATCTGGCTGATCTCGGGTGCGGTGGTGAAATCGCCCGCCGCGCCGAATACCGGGCGGGTGGTGTAATAGCCGTGTTCCGGGTGCAGCAGGCATTCGGCCATGTAATCCGCGAGCGTGATCGGCCCCCCTGCCGCGATCCGCGCCCGCAGGATCGTCGCCAGCGGCGTCACGCGGGGGCCCTGCGCCGGGCGGCAAGGACCAGCCAGAGCCCGGCGGCGATCATCGGCAGCGACAGAAGCTGGCCCATGCTCAGCCCGGCCCCGCCCAGCCCGATCACATGGCCCATCGGGTTGCCGGGGGCGATGAACTGGGCGTCGGCCTCGCGGAAGAACTCGACGAAGAACCGCGCCGCGCCGTAACCCGCGAGGAACAGGCCCGTCACCCGGCCGGGCCAGCGCAGCCAGCCGCGCCGCCACACCAGCCACAAGAGCACCGCACCAAGCAGCAGCCCCTCCAGCCCCGCCTCGTAAAGCTGCGAGGGGTGGCGGGCGCAGACGCCGATCACGCCGGGGCAGTCCTGCGCGGCGGCGCCCGGGAAGGCCACGCCCCAGGGCATGTCGGTGGGGCGGCCCCACAGCTCGGCGTTGATGAAATTGGCGATCCGGCCAAGCATCAGCCCCGGCGGCGTCGCCAGCGCCAGCGCGTCGGCCAGTTGCAGCCGGGCGATGCCGTGGCGCGCGGCGAAAAGCCATGCCGCCGCCGCCACCCCGAGGAAACCGCCGTGGAACGACATGCCGCCTTCCCAGATCCGCAGGATCTCGGCCGGGTGCGACAGGTAGTAGCCCGGATGGTAGAACAGCACGAAGCCGAGCCGCCCGCCCAGGATCACGCCGACGACGATCCATGTCAGCAGTTCCTCGATCCGCGCGGGCGTGGTGGGGGCCGTGCCGCCCCACAGCGCCGGGCGCCGCATCACCGCCACGATCAGCCGCCAGCCGATCACCAGCCCGGCGATATAGGCCAGCGCATACCAGCGCAGGGCAAAGGAGAAGCCGCCGATCTCGATCGAGAACAGTTCGGGCGAGATCTCGGGAAAGGGGATATAGCTCATGCGGCCTCCGGCGATGCCCGGATTTCCGGGGCCAGCGGGTTTTCGGGGGCGGCGGGGCCGAAGTCAACCTTGTGCCGGGGCGCCACCCGGACCATATAGACACGAAACCGTCAGCGATGGCGACCATCCCCGGCCGGAGGGCACGATGCAGACCCGCAACAGGATTTTCGACGATCTGTCGCAACTCATGACCAATGCGATGGGCGTGGCGCAGGGCGCGCGGACCGAGGCCGAGACCGCGATGAAGTCGATGATCGACCGCTGGCTCGCCGACCGCGATCTGGTCACGCGCGAGGAATTCGACGCGGTGCGCGCCATGGCGCAGAAGGCGCGCGAGGAGAACGAGGCGCTGAAAGCCCGGATCGCCGCGCTGGAAGAAAAGGCGGGCTGAGGGCGGAGGTCCCGGCCCGGCGGCAGGGGCCCTCGCGGCCCGGTGGCGACGGCGGGCGGGCCGGATCGCAGGGCGGGCAGATTTCTTCCCGCCCCGGCGGAAAGCCGCTATATTTGCCGTCAGCCAACCGACGACTCATCAAACGGGTCCGCCATGAATGCCCCTTCGGAACTCGACACCGACGAGATGCTGCGCATCCGCCTTGAAGTGCTGCGGCGCGAACATCGCGACCTTGACGATGCCATCCATGCGCTTGAAAGTTCAGGACGCGCCGACCAGCTTGCGCTGCGACGGCTGAAGAAGCAAAAACTCGCGCTCAAGGACCAGATCCAGCGGATCGAGGACCGGCTGATCCCCGACATCATCGCCTGAAAGATCCTGGCGGTGTCCGGCTTGCGTGTCGGTCGGTATGGCTGCCCGAGGTGAATGTATCGCGCAACAGAGGGCAGCGGCCGACCGCGGGGGGCCGCAGCTACGATTGTCGTCTGGCAGTTTATGGTGCCGATCACCCCGCTGCCTGTGCATGTTGAAACGTTGCAGGAGCGGCCGCCCGTGCGGGCGGTCGGCCGCTGCCCGGGCCGCTGTCGCGGCTGTTCCGGGCAAGGGGTGCGCCCCGGACAGCCCTGCCGACACGCAAGCCGGACACCGCCAGGATCGCCCGCCAAGGCGGAGGTTGCCAGCCCCGGCGCCGTGGCTATAGTGCGCGCTTCGGATACGGAGGGCAGGCATGGGCAGCGACAGCGCGGGCAAGGCGGTCAGCGTCGGCATCATCATGGGCAGCCAGTCCGACTGGGCCACGATGAAGGAGGCGGCGGCGATTCTCGATGAACTCGGCGTGGGTTACGAGACCCGCATCGTCTCGGCCCATCGCACCCCCGACCGGCTCTGGTCCTACGGGCGCGAGGCGGCGGGACGCGGGTTGAAGGTGATCGTCGCGGGCGCGGGGGGGGCGGCGCATCTGCCCGGCATGATGGCCTCCAAGACCCGGCTGCCGGTGATCGGCGTGCCGGTGCAGACCCGCGCGCTGTCCGGCGTGGACAGCCTTTATTCCATCGTGCAGATGCCGCGCGGCTTTCCGGTGGCCACCATGGCGATCGGCGCGGCGGGAGCAGCGAACGGCGGGCTGATGGCGGCGGCGATCCTCGCGCTCTCCGACCCCGCGCTGGCCGAACGGCTGGAGACATGGCGCGCTGCGCTTTCGGCCGCGATCCCCGAGGAGCCCACGGATGACTGACCCCCTCCCCTCCGGCGCCACCATCGGCATCCTCGGCGGCGGCCAGTTGGGCCGGATGCTGGCGGTCGCGGCCAGCCGGCTCGGGCTGCGCGCGCATGTCTTCGAGCCGGCCCCGAACCCGCCCGCGGGCGATGTGGCGCATCGGCTGACCACCGCGCCCTATGAGGACACGGCCGCCCTCGACGCCTTCGCCGCCACGGTCGATGTGGTGACCTACGAGTTCGAGAACATCCCCACCGCCGCGCTCGACCGGATCGAGGCGGCGCGGGCGATCCGCCCCAACCGCCGGGCGCTGGCGATCAGTCAGGACCGGGTGGCGGAAAAGACTTTCCTCAATGAAATCGGCCTTGCGACCGCACCGTGGCGGGCGGTGAACGGCCCCGAAGACCTCACCGCCGCTATCGCGGAGATCGGCACCCCCGGTATCCTCAAGACCACGCGGCTCGGCTATGACGGCAAGGGGCAGGCGCGGATCGCGTCGCCTTCCGACACCGAAGCCGCACTGGCCGCAATGGGCGGCGCGGCGGCGGTCTACGAGGGGTTCATCGGCTTCTCCGCCGAAATATCGGTGATCGCCGCGCGTGGCGCCGACGGCGCGGTGGCGGCCTTCGACCCCGGCGAGAACGTCCATGAGGGTGGCATCCTGCGCACGACCACCGTGCCCGCCCGCATCCCGCCCGCGCTGCGCAGCGACGCGGTGCTGACCACCGGGCGCATCCTCAACGCGCTGGATTACGTGGGGGTGATCGGGGTGGAACTGTTCGTCACCCCCCGGGGCCTCATCGTCAACGAGATCGCGCCCCGGGTCCACAACTCGGGCCACTGGACCCAGAACGGCTGCGCGGTCGATCAGTTCGAACAGCATGTCCGCGCCGTGGCGGGCTGGCCCCTGGGCGACGGGGCGCGCCATTCGGACGTGACCATGGAGAACCTGATCGGCAATGACATGCTGCGGGTGCCCGACATCGCCCGCGAGCCCGGCGCGGCGCTGCATCTCTACGGCAAGGCCGAGACGCGGCCGGGGCGCAAGATGGGCCATGTGAACCGGGTGCGGCCCCGGACGTAACGTCACCCTGTTGCGCCGCAAGGGCGGATTGCGTTGCACAAGGTTCAGCGTATCGTCCACGATTGAAACAATATTGCGCCGGGCGGCGCGCTCGCCTAAATTCCGCCCCGACAAGGAGAGCAGAACATGGCAGGCTCGAAACTCGACCCGATCGACCGGCGCATCCTCGCGGAATTGCAGGCCGACGGGCGGATGACCAATGTGGAACTGGCCAAGCGGGTGGGCATCTCGGCGCCGCCCTGCCTGCGCCGGGTGCGCACGCTGGAGGAGGCGGGCTATATCCGCGGCTACCACGCCGACATCGACCCGCGCGAACTGGGGTTCGAGGTGCAGGTCTTCGCCATGGTGCGGCTGCATTCACAGGCCGAATCCGACCTCAACGCCTTCGAGGCCCGCGCCCGCGCCTGGCCGCTGGTGCGGGAATGCCACATGCTGAACGGCGAGATCGACTTCATCCTGAAATGCGTGGCGCCCGACCTGTCGAGCTTCCAGACCTTCCTGACCGACGATCTGACCGCCGCCGACAATGTGGCAAGCGTCAAGACCTCGCTGGTGATCCGCGGCGCCAAGGACGAACCCGGCGTGCCCTTCGAGGTGCTGGAGGAACGGCTGGCACGCCACGCCTGACCCTCTGGCCGGGGTGCGGGGCGGAGAGGGCGAAGGGGGGGGGCCGTCTGCCCCCCTCTTGTGCGCTACGCGCCCAATTGTTCGCCGCTGAAAGCCTTCCACTGGAAGCCTTTCCTGACGCGGCTCACCGCCGAGAGTATTTCTGGAAAGATGAAGTATCTTAAGAGCAATTCTTCACCTTCTTCTGTCTGAAAATATCCCCGCCGGAGGCTCCCACACTCTCAGCCTGTGCAGCGTCGGTGACGGGCACATCCTGCTCATTTTCTGTCTACGAGTATCCCCGCCGGAGGCACGCCGCGCGCAGGCGCGGCGCTCGGCCCAACGCTTTTGCATGGGCGCAAGCCCGTGCGAAAGGGGCGGGAGCCTCCCCGCCCCGGTCCCGGCGTCAGAGTTTCAGCGCCGGGATGATCTGCTTCTTGCGGCTCATGATCCCCGGCAGCACCACCGTGTCGCCCTCGACCGTCGCGCCGAAGCTTTTCTCGGCAATCGCCTTCACCAGATCGTTCGGCACCAGCAGGGTGGCTTCCTCGCGCAGGATATCGACGACGAACAGCAGCACCTGATCGGCGCCGTCCTCGGCCGCCACGCCTTCCATCGCCGCCATCAGCCCGGCCTTGCGGTCGAGGATCTGGCCCGGCGAGGTGGTTTCCAGCACCGACACCCGCAGCTTCCTGCCCGCGATTTCGAATTCCTTGGAATCCATCCGCAGCAGTTCCGCATCGGAAAAGGCTGAGACGTCGGATTTCGCCGCGAACAGTTCATCGGCATAGTCGGGGATCGAGATCCCCAGCTCGCGCGCAAGCTGCTCGGCCACCGCCCGGTCGTGCGGCGTCGTGGTCGGTGAGCGGAATTCGAGCGTATCGGACAGGATGCAGGACAGCATCGCGCTTTTGATGTTGTCGGGCATGCGCTGCGCATCCTCGCCCATCAGGTCGAACATGATCGTCGCGGTGCAGGCCAGCGGCCGGATGGTGATGTCGATCGGCGCCTTCGTCTTCAGCCCGCCCGCCAGCATGTGGTGGTCGATGATCTGCACCACATTGGCCTCGTTGATCGAGGCGGGCAGTTCGGCGGGGTTGTTGGTATCGACGATCACCACATCCTCGCCCGGCGCCACGTCCGAAATGATCGCCGGTTTCGGCAGGTTCCAGCGGTTCAGCACGAAGGCCGCCTCGGTATTGGGCTCGCCCAGCAGCACCGGCTCCGCCGGGGTGCCCCGCACCTCGGTCAGATACCAGGCCCAGATGATGGGCGAGCCGGTCGAGTCGGTATCGGGGGACTTGTGGCCGAAGACCTTGATCATGGTGTCGTTCCGTTCCGTTCGGGGACTGTCGCGCGCCTTATAGGCATGTTGCAGAAAAGTGGGAACCGGTTTTCTGCTGCCCGAACATGCGTTGACAAGGGGCCGGGGCGGGGCCGGTCAGAACTCCTGCGCCTCGATCGTGAAGCCCTCGACCTCCAGCAGCGCCAGCACCCCTTCCGCCCCCGGCAGGTGCAGCGCGCCGAAGGCCGCCACCACCTCGCCATGCTCCCGCGCCGCCGCCGTCAGCACCGGGATCCAGGCCCGGTTGCGGGCGGTCATCAGCACGTTCTCCATCAGGGCGAACTGCGCCTCGACCTCGGCGGGCGCGAAGCCCGGCACTTTCAGCGCCTCGGCAAGGGTGAATTCCCAGATCAGCCGGTTCTCGCCGGCGAAATAGGCATTGGCCAGCGTATGGGTCATGTCGTCGGCCCGGTCGGCGACCAGAAGGGTGGACCGGATCATGCCGATCTCGTCGTCCTCGCTCAGCCCCTCGAACAGGCGGAACAGCGTGTCGAAGGGCTCAAGCGCCGCGACCTCCAGCCCCTGTCCTGCCGCCACGGCCATGATCCGGTGATCGAGCCCGCGCGCGCCGTCGCGCATCTCGGCCAGCGCGCAGGGCGAGAGGTTGAGCAGCATCGACACATACCACGGCCGGAACTTGGCGGCGAGGAACCCCGGCACGCCGCGGTCGCGCATCGCCTCGGCCAGCGCCTGCCATTCGGCCTCGGGCAGCAGTTCGGGCAGCGTCGGCCCCTCGGTGATATACATGAACTCGGGCCGGGCCAGCAGCGCCTCGGCCAGTTGCGCCTCCTCCTGCGGTCCCGCCTCGACCAGCAGGAGCCGGGCGCGGTCGAGAATCGGCACCAGCCGTTCCATCCGCGCATCGTGGCGCGCATCGTCGAAGTGATAGGTGCCGACCAGGTGGATCACCTGCCCGTCACGTTCGGCCCGCCACAGGTTGCCGCGCGCATGGGGCGCGGCGTCGGACCGGGCGCGCAACAGGCGAAGTTCGGCCTCGGGCATGGTGGCGAGCAGGTCCTCGCCCCCGCAGGCGGCCCGGGCGGCATCCGCCCATTGCGGGATGCCCACCAGGGCGAGAAGGCAAAACAACAGGGCAGACAGGCGCATGGGTTCTCCGGTGGGTTTCCGTTTCGGATTTCCGGGGGCGGACCGCAAGCGGCCGGTCCGGCCAGTCTCGCACGGCAGGGCGCGGGGGTCGAGAGGGTCGGGAGACTCGAGGGGCGGCGGAAACGCTTCAGGCCATTGTTTTTCGTCATTTCGCAGGCGGTGTCTGGCTTGCGTGTCAGTCGGTACGGCTGCCCGAAGCCAATCCATTGCAACAGAGGGCAGCGGCCGACCGCGGGGGGCCGCTGCTACGATTGTCGTCTGGCAGTTTATGGTGCCGATTACCCCGCTGCCTGTGCATGCCGCAACGTTGCAATAGCGGCCGCCGTCGTGCCGTAGGCACGCCTCCGGCGTGACGCGGGCGGTCGGCCGCTGCCCGGCGGCGCTGGCGCGCCTTGATTCCGGGCAAAGGGGGCACTTCACACGGCCCCGCCAGCACACAAGACAGACACCGCCACTCCAAACCGAAAAACCTGTCAACTTTTCTGAAACTGCTTCAGCTCCGGCGCGGGGTGACGGCCAGGTGGATCCCCTCGCGCGCGCGCACCGTCAGGTGGGCGACCGGCCGGGGCACCCGGCCTTCGATCGGGGCAAAACGGAAGGCGGCGGTCAGCAGCGCAAGCATCAGCGGGCCTTCCACCATCGCGAAGCCGGCGCCGGTGCAGACCCGAGGCCCGGCGGAAAAGGGGATGAAGGCGTCGCGCTGGCAGGCGCGGGTCTCGGGCCGCGCCCAGCGATCGGGGTCGAAGGCGTCCGGGTCGGTCCAGATGCGTTCGTGCCGGTGCAGGTGCCAGGGCGAAAGCACCACCTGCGCCCCCGGCGCCACGTCGCGGTCGCGGAACCGCTCGGGCCGCGTCGTCTCGCGCACCATCATCGGCACCGGCGGGTAAAGCCGCAGCGCCTCGCGGAACACGTCGCGGGTAAAGCGCAGCTTCGAGAGGCGGGCGAAATCCGGGGCGGCGGCGAAACCGGCGGCTTCCTCCGCCACCCGTTCCTGCGCCTCGGGGAAGGTGGCCAGCAGGTAAAGCGCCCAGGCCAGCGAGGAGGCCGAGGTTTCATGCCCCGCAAGGAAGAAGATCGCCACCTGATCGACCATCTCGGCGGTGTCGAAGCGTTCCCCCGTCAGCGGGTCGGCGGTGGTCATGATCTTGGTCGCGAGGTCGTCGGGCGCGGTCCCCGCCCCGATCGCCGCCATGCGTTCGTCCGTCAGCCGCCGGATCAGCCCGCGAATCGCCCGTGCCGCCTCGGTCGTGCGGCGCCGGTGCGGCCGCGGCAGCCAGCGCGGCAGCCTGACGAAGGCGGCGGGGTTCAGGATCGGCTGGCTGCGCTGATAGTCGCGGAACCGGACGAAGACCTCGGCCGCGATCTCGTGCTCGATCGGGATCGAGAACAGCGTGCGGAAGATCACGTCGGCGGCGGCGTGGCTCATCTCCGCCTCGACCTCGACCGGGCCCGCGCCCGCCTTGCCTGCCAGCCGCGCCACGCCGGCCTGCGCGGCGGCCAGCATCGCGGGGTAAGTGTCGCGCAGCCGCCCGCCCTCGAACGCCGGGTCGATGATGCGGCGCTGGCGCTTCCACACCTCGCCATTGGTGACGAACACCGAATTGCCCAGGAGCGGCGCCAGCCCCTCGCGGATGCGGTTCGACTTGGGGAAGTCGTCGGGCCGCCCCTTCAGCACCAGATCCACGAGGCCCGGGTCGTTGCACAGGTAGGAGCGGAAGAAGGGCGTGCGGAACTCGGCCATCCAGGCGCGGTAGAGTTTTGCGGGCTGGGCCGAGAGGATGTCCTCGCGGAACAGCCGCATGTATCGCCAGAGCGAGACCTTGTCGGCGCGTGCGGGCGGCTTCGGCGGGATCATGCCGCAAGACCAGGATGCCGGTTCAGGGGGATTTCAATGCGGCTTTTTGACGGGGCGCGGCCCGCGAAGCGCGCGCCAAGGGTGCGCGGCCCGGCGGTGATGCGGAAATAGTCGTAATCCCCCGGCCGGTCGAAGGCGCAGAGATACTGGAAATGCAGCCGGAAGAAGCGCCAGCGCAGCTCCTTCCAGCGTTCCGGGCTGAGCGTTTGCGTGAAGGCGGCGGAAATGACCAGCGGCCAGCGTTTCCCCTCGGGCGCGACGCCGGTCACGGCCACCGGATCGCACAGCGCGAAGGAACAGCCGTCGCCGGGGGCCGAGACATCGACCCAGGGGATATCATCCTGCGCCGACATCTCGCGCAGGTCGGCGCGCAACTGCTCCGCGCCCGGCAGGAACGACGCCATCGGGATCACCTGCCCGAGCGTCAGCAGCGACAGCGCCGGGCGCCGCACCCCTTCCCGCCGCTCGGGCAGCCCCTCGCGCATCAGCCCGGCCAGCACCGAAACCGCGATCTGCGCGCCCGAGGAATGGCCGACCACCAGCACCTCGTCGGTATCCGGGGTCAGCGCCTCGCGGATCGCGGCGCGGAATTCGGCGATGCGCGCGTCCAGTTCGGGCGGCGGGCGGCCGTGGTCGCGGGCGATGAAGGCGAAGTCGTGCATCAGGTAATAGGCGAACAGCCGGTTGTCGTGCCGCTTGAACCAGCGCAGCACCAGCACGGCAAGCACCAGCCCCGCCACCGCCGCCAGCGGCAGCGGCACGACCAGCGCCAGCCCGCGCATCAGCCCCCGGCCCAGCACCAGCGCCAGCGCCAGTTGTCCGAGCAGCATCGCCACCGGGTAAAGCGTGGCCAGAAGCGGCCCCTTGCGCAGCCGCATCAGCGGAAAGAACGCGCCCGAGCCGAAATAGACCCATGCGGCGCGCAACAGTTGCAGATAGGTGGCCGCCACCCCCTGCGCCATCGAGGCGCGCACGATGTCGGACCAGACCAGAACCTCGAACCCGGCCTCGGTCCCGACCCCCTCGATCACGCCGCGCACATGCCAGCCATAGCGCCCTCCCGCCGCGCGTGGCGACAGTTCGATCCGGTCGCCGGTGACGGCGGACTGGGCGGCGGCTTCCTTGCGGTAAAGCTCGCGGTAGCGGCGCGGGTGGAACGGGTCGTAGCCGGGGATGTAGAACACCTTGCGGCGGCGCACCGGGGTTTCGGGCTGCGCTGGCGGTGTCCCGGGTCGGGGGCCGGGTTCGGGGCGCGGCCCGGACCGGAACGGCTCGGACCGGGGCGACTCGGACTGGGGCACTTCGGACATGGACACTCCCTCGGGTGGCCCAGCCTAGAGCATGTCGCGGAAAAGTGGGAACCGGTTTTCTGCGCCCGGAACGTGCCGCGCGAATGTGAACCGGCGCGGCGCGATCTGACCGGAAATCCGGGCGGAAACAAGGGGGCCGCACCGCCGCGCGCCCCTGCCCGCTGCCGCACGGGTGGCGGCGCCCTGGGGCGTCATGGATCACCTGTCGCCCTCGATGATTTTCCTTGCATTTCGTGGCCGCAGGGCGCATATGGATCGCTGCGACGTTATCTCTATCGACCATCTGTCTCCCTCGCGGCCGCAGGCACTCGATCAGATGCGACTGCGCCGGGCCGCCGCATGTCCGCGGGCGGCATAGAAAAGGAGAAGACGGATGGCCAATGGCACCGTGAAATGGTTCAACGCCACCAAGGGCTTCGGCTTTATCGCCCCGGCCGATGGCGGCCGCGACGTGTTCGTGCACATCACCGCGCTTGAGCGTGCGGGTCTGCGCGGGCTCGACGACGGTCAGGCGGTAAGCTTCGACATCGAGACCGGCCGCGACGGGCGGCAGTCGGCGACCAACCTGTCGCTGGCCTGACCCCGGACCGGACCGGGATCGACAGGACGGAAAAGGGGGCCTTCGGGCCCCCTTTTGCATCGGGGCGCGTTGGCAAGACCGCCCGGAAGCAAGGCGCGGCACGCGCGGCCGGGCAGCGGCCGACCGCTGCCCTCTGTTGCGCGAGGTTTGTCCGGTTTATTCGAAATCCACATCCGGACGCGCGCAGCCCCTGCCGCCGAGCCGTTCGACCGCCTCCAGCACCGAGCGCGCCGCGCGCAGCCCCGGCGGCGGACCGCCCCGGCCCAGCCGCTCCATCGTCAGCCGCATCGCCGCCTCCTGCGCCGCCGCCCCGGCCAGAACGGCAGACAGCGCCGGGGCGATCAGGTCCGGGCGGCAGCGGTGGCCGAGGAACTCGGGCACCGCACGGGTCTCGCTGACCAGATTGACCAGCGTCACCGTATCGACCCGCAGCATCCGGCCGATGAGAAATCGGCTGATCGGGTTCATGTCATAGGCGATCACCATCGGCGTATCATTGGCCGCGAGTTCGAGCGAGACCGTCCCCGAAGCCGCCAGCGCCGCATCCGCCGCGGCGAAACCCGCGCGTTTGTCTTCGGGGCCGGTCAGCACCACGGGCGGAACCGGCCAGCCCGCCACGGCGGCGCGCACCTGCGACTCGCGCGTCTCAAGCGTGGGCAACACCGCCCGCAGCCCCGGGCACCCCGGCGCCACCAACCCCAGCGCCGCGCCGAACACCGGCGCCAGCCGCGCCACCTCGCCCCGGCGCGAACCGGGCAGCACCAGAACCAGCGGCGCCCCGGCCGCGATCCCGTGGCGGGCGCGGAAGGCGGCGGCCTCCTGTGGGGTGGCGGGCGGCTCGGCGGCAGCGGGGTGGCCGGTGAAATCGCAACTCATGCCGGCGGCCCGCATATAGGGCGGCTCGAACGGCAGGAGCGCCAGAACGTGATCGACAGCCTGCGCCATCTTCGCCGCCCGCCCGGGCCGCCAGGCCCAGACCGAGGGCGCAACGTAGTGGATCACCGGCAGGCCGGGCCGCGCCGCCTTGACCAGCCGCGCCACCCGCAGGCAGAAATCCGGGCTGTCGATGGTGACAAGCGCCCGCGCACCCGAGTCGAGCACCGCCCGCGCGGTCTCGCGAATACGGCGCTTGAGGTGGAAATACCTGGGCAGCACCTCGGCCAGGCCCATCACCGACAGTTCGTCCATCGGAAAGCGGCTGACGAGCCCCCCGGCCTGCATCAGCGGCCCGCCCACGCCGTCGAACTCCACCCCCGGCGCCAGTTCCCGCAGCCCCGCCATCAGTGCTGCCCCCAGCCGGTCACCCGAGGGCTCGCCCGCGATCAGGAACAGCCTCACGGCTCGCGCGCCCAGAGGAACAGGCCGAGCCGGTCGGCCTCGGCCACCGCCTCGTCACGGTCGAGCAGGATCACCCCGCCCGCCTTCCAGGCGACCCCGGCAAGCCCAGCGCGGGCGGCGGCGCGGACCGTATCGGGGCCGACCGCGGGCAGGTCGGCCCGCCGCTCCTGCCCCGGCTTCGCCGCCTTGAACAGCAGCCCGCCGGGCGGGCGCAGCCCCTCGGGCAGGGCCTCGACAACCGCAAGCATCGCATCGGTGCCCGGCAGCGCCTCGGCCGCAAGGCAGAGCCCGCGCGCCACCACCGCCCCCTGCCCCACATCGACCGCCCCCAGCGCCGCGACGATCTCGGCCGCGCGGGCGGCATCCCGCCGGTCGGCCTCGCCGGGCTGCACGACGCCCAGCACACCGGGGCCGGGGATCAGGCCGGGGGCCACATCCTCGATCCCCAGCACGGCAAGCCCCGCCTCCTCGATCACCTCGACCACCGCGCGCAGCGTGGCATCGTCGCCCGCCTGCATCGCGGACAGGAGCCGCGGCACCTCGCGCGCCGTCGCCGGGTCGAACAGCGCCGGGTCCAGCCGGGGCCGGGTCATCGCCCCCGCCAGCACCACCGAACCGAAGCCACGCCCGATCAGCGAATCGAGGAAGGGCAGCAGCCGTTCGATGCGGAACCGCTCGGCCCCGGGCACATCCACCGCCACCCCGTCGGGCGCGGCCAGCAGGCAGGGCCGCCCGGCCGAAGCCAGCGCCGCCGCCACATGGCCGGGCAGCGCCCCCGAACCCGCGATGATCGCCACCCCGTCCATGGTCAGCGCGGCCATGGTCAGCGCGGACTGAGGAAAGAGCGGTCCGAGGCGGCAAGGATGAAATCCGTCACCTCGCGCACATGCGCGCTTTCGGTTTCCTCCGCCAGCCTGCGCGCCCGGTCCTGAAACGCGCCCTCGCCCTGCACCAGCATCTGATAGGCGGCGCGCAGCGCGGTGATCTCCGATCGCGCCACGCCGCGCCGCTTGAGCCCGACGAGGTTCAGCCCCTCAAGCACACCGCGCGGCCCCTGCACCAGACCATGCGGGATCACGTCGTTGGTCACCATGGTCACGGCGCCGATGATCGCGCCCTTGCCGATACGGACGAACTGGTGCACCCCGGACAACCCGCCGACGATCACATCGTCGCCCAGCACGCAATGCCCGGCGATCGCCGCCTGATTGGCAAGGATCACCCGGTCGCCCAGCCGCGCGTCATGGCCGACATGGGCGCCGGTCATCAGCAGACAGTCGTCGCCGATCCGCGTCAGCCCGCCACCCCCTTCGGTGCCGGTGTTCAGCGTCGCCCCCTCGCGGATGCGGCAGCGCGCGCCCACCACCAGCCGCGTGCGCTCGCCCGCGTATTTCAGATCCTGCGGCACCTCGCCCACCACGGCGAAGGGAAAGATCACGGTCTCGGGGCCGATCTCGGTCCAGCCGGTGACCACGGCATGGGACTTGACCACCACGCCTTCGCCCAGGCTGACCTCGGGGCCGATCACCGCGAAGGGGCCGACCTTGGCGCCTTCGGCGACGGTCGCGCCCGGCTCGACCACGGCGGAAGGGTGGACCTCGGCCCCGGGATGGATCGCCATCGCGTCAGTCCTTCGGCACGTCGAGCATGGCCATGAAGGTGGCCTCGGCCGCAAGCTCGCCCTCGACCAGGCCCCGGCCCTCGAACTTCCAGACCTTGCCGCCGCCGCGCAGAACCCGGACATGCAGCTCCAGCACGTCGCCCGGCACCACCTTGCGGCGGAACTTCGCCCCCTCTATCCCCATGAAATACACGAGCGCCCCCTTGTCGGCGAGGCCGAGCGTGACGCCGACCAGAACGGCGGCGGTCTGGGCCATGGCCTCGACGATCATCACCCCGGGAAAGATCGGCACATCGGGGAAATGACCCTGGAACTGGGGTTCGTTGAACGTGACGTTCTTGATCCCCACCGCGCTTTCGCCCGGCACGATGTCGCGCGCCTTGTCCACCAGAAGAAACGGATAGCGATGCGGGATCATGCGCTGGATCAACGCGAGATCGGCCTCTTGCACAGGCTGGTCGGTCATGAAGGCTCCCTCTGGTGGCTTCGGCCGGGCGGCCCGCCCCGGTCGGCCGGGCCGCGCGCCCCGGCTGCGATCTTGCTAGCAAGTCGGGCCCGGCAGGGCAAGCAGGGCGAAACCGGGGCGCATCCGCCCGCGTTGCGCTGATCGACAGTGCGGGAGCCTCCGGCGGGGATATTTCTTTCACGGTGAAGATGGGGAAGTGCTCTTGATATTATTTCACCTTTCCGAAAATACTCCCGGGGGTGAGCCGCGTCAGGAAAGGCTTCCAGTGGAAGGCTTTCAGCGGCGAACAATTGGGCGCGTAGCGCACAAGAGGGGGGCAGACGCCCCCCTGCCCGGCCGGCTACCGGGCGCGGCACCGGGGGTCATTCCCCGGCGGCCTCCTCGCCGGGCAGGTCGGTCCCGTCTTCCTCCGGCCCCTCTTCGCCCGCCTCTTCCGCGAAGATCGCGTCAAGCCGGGCGATGGCGGCTTCGGTGATGTCGATTTCCTCGAAGGACAGCACGACCGCCTGGTCCGACAGGATCGCCGAAGCGCCGGATTCCTGCATGATCGCGGCAAGCACCGGCAGCGCCGCCTCGAAGAAACGCTGGCGGTCGACCTCGTGCCGGGACAGCAGCGCGCGCGATTTCGCCTCCTGCTCGCGGCGCAGGGTCTCGACCCGCGCATCGAAAGCCTCGGCCTGTTCGCGGAACGCCTCGGGGGCAAGCACGGTGCGGCGCTCGGTCAGGCGGCGCTCCTCCTCGGCGAGTTCGGCCTCAAGCACGCGGTTCTCGGCGATCAGTTCCTGCTGCGCGACCTCCAGCCGGGCCTCGACCCGGCGCCCGAAGTGCGATTCGCGGAACAGGCGTTCCTGGTCGAGCGTCAGAACCGGGCTTTCGGGCAGTTCCCGCCCCATCTCCTGCGCAGCCACGGGCGCTGCCCCCGCCAGCAGGGCCGACAGCAGCAGCGACTGGGCCAGCGCCGGGGCGCGCATCAGAACCGCGTGGTGATCGTGATGTCGAAGCTGCGCTCGCGGTCGTAGTCTTCCTTCTTCAGCGCCTTGGTGAAGTTGAACCGCAAGGGACCGATCGGGGTTTCCCAGAACACCGACAGGCCGGCGACCGCGCGCAGTTTCATCGAATCGTCCACCGCGGCGGTCGCGGGGACACCGTTCTTCAGCCCCCAGACCGAGCCGACGTCAAGGAAGGCCCCGCCCTTGATGCCGTATTCGACCGGCATGCCGATGGGGAACTCGGCCTCGAACCGGGCGACGGCGAAGAAATTGCCGCCCAGCGCATCGCCGTGGCCCGAACTTTGCGCACGCGGCCCCATGCCATAGGGGTCGAAGCCGCGCATCTTTCCGTCGAGGAAGAAGCGTTCGGTGCTGGCGGCTGTCGAACTGCCCAGCATCGCCAGCGCGCCGCCCTCGAACTCGGCGCGCAGCACGACCTCTTCATTCAGCACCCGGGTCTCGGCGATGGCCAGCGCGGTGGTCCGGATATATTTCAGATCGCCGCCGAACCCGCCGAATTCCTGCCCGAAGCGCAGCAGATAGGCATTCGGCCCGCCAAGCCCGGCGCGGCGGCTGTCCCAGGAATAGTTGTAGCCCAGCGCGGCGTAGGTGCGCCCGCCCAGCGCCACCTCCTGGACGATCGCGTCATGGACGATCGGAAGCGGCGGGTTGTTGTCGGGGTCGGCGGGATCGGGTTCCGTCGGGAAATCCATCATCTTGTTCTGCCCGACCGATACGTTGAGTTCCAGCCGCCCGCGTTCGCTGACCGGGAATTCCAGCGAGGGGCTGATCCGGATCCGGCGGGTGTCGTAGCGGAGGTATTGGTTGCGTTCGGTCTCTGCGTGGCTTGCGGCGAAGCCGAAGGTCACGTTGCGCCCGAGGAAGGCCGGTTCGCGGAAGGTGATCGACGAGGTGCTGTAGTCGGCGCCGATCGCCAGATCGACGCCCACGAACTGCCCGCGCCCGAGAAAGTTCGATTCGTTGAGCGAGACCAGGAAGCCCACCCCGTCGGCCCCGCCGTAGCTGGCACCGAAGGTGAGCGAGCCGGTGGACTGTTCCTCGACCTCGGCGCGCACGATGACCTGATCGGGACCGCTGCCGGGGCGCGCCTCGACATCGGCATTGGCAAAGAACCCGAGCGCGCGGATGCGTTCGGCCGCCTCGCGGATTTCGCGCGGGTTGAACGGATCGCCCTCGACGGTGCGGAACTGGCGCCGGATCACCCGGTCGAGCGTGGTGGCGTTGCCTTCGATGTCGATACGCTCGACAAAGATGCGTTCGCCCCGCACCAGCGCGAATTCGATATCCAGCGTCTGGTCGCGGTCGTTGCGGGTGATGCGCGGATCGACCCGCAGGAAGTTGATCCCCTGCCGCAGCGCCAGCGCCTCCATCCTGGCGATGGTGCTTTCGATCAGCGCGGGCGAATAGGTGGCGCCCGGACGGATGCGCATCGCCGCGTGGAATTCCCCGGCGTCGGCTTCGGGCACCTCGGACGTGGTCGAGAGCCGGCCGATGCGGAACGGCAGCCCCTCGCGCACGGTGAAGGTGACGAAGAAGCCGTCGCGCTGGCGGCTGAGTTCGGCGGTCGCGTCCAGCACCTGGAAATCGACATGGCCGCGCGACATGTAGAAGTCGCGCAGCATCTGCTTGTCCATCTCGATCCGTTCGGGAACATAGGTATCGGCCGAGATGAAGCGGCGCAGAAGGCCCGCCTGCCGGGTTTCCAGCACCTGCCGCAACCGCCGGTCGGAATAGGCGCGGTTGCCGATGAAGGACAGCCGCTCGACCTCGACCATGCCGCCCTCGGCGATCTCGAACACCAGATCGACCCGGTTGCCGGAGCGGCGGATGATCCTGGGTTCGACCCGGGCGGCGAGCCGGCCGGTGGCGTTATAGGCTTCGGTGATGCTGGCCGCGTCGGCCTCGGCCTGGGCGGGCGAATACATCCGCCGGGGCTGCGAGCCGACAAGTTCGGTCAGCACCTCGTTGCGCATCCGCCGGTTGCCTTCGAAATGGATGACGTTGACCGTCGGGAACTCGCGCACCGAGATCACCAGCGTGCCGCCCTGGGGGGTCAGCGCGACTTCCTCGAACAGGCCCGAGTTCCGGATCCGCTGATAGGCGTCGTTGAGTTGCGCGGCCGAGACCGTCTCGCCCCGGGCGATTCCGGCGTAGTTGAGGATCGTCGCGGGCTCGATCCGGTCGTTGCCCTCGATCCGGACATTGCCGAACTGGTAGCTCTGGGCCTGGGCCGGGGCGGCAACCGTGCCGCAAACCATTGCCAAGGCAAGGAAAACAATTGCCCGGACCATTCCGGACATTCCCCGGGGCCCCAGCCCGCCCGCCTTCGCGCCATTCCGATAAATCACCATCGGACCCCCCCGGAGACCCTATCACATTTCGACCTGACTACCGGCTCGGGCCGGGCTTGTCAAAAGGCGCTGACACTTGTTTTCGATTTGATTGCGGGCACGGCGGGTGGCGGGCGGATTGCCACCCTGCGGGGGCGGGAAGGATGGCGAAGCGTCGGATGCGGGCATCCCTTGCCCGGAACGGCCGCGTCAGCGGCCCGGGCAGCGGCCGACCGCCCGCACGGGCGGCCGTATTGCGACGTTTCAACATGCACGGGTCAACATGCACGGGCACAGGGGGATCCGGCCCCATGAAACCGCCAGATCACAGGCGTTGCAGCGGCCACCCGCCACCTCTGCCGGGAGTGGGAATCGACCGGGCGATGCGCCGATGCGCGTCCCTGCACCTGTTATTGAAGGCGGCTCAGTAGCCGTGGATCAGCGAACCGATGAAGGCGCCCGTCAGCAGCGCGGCGGCCAGAATGCCGAGCGCGATGAGCCGGTCCCAGTTCACGTTCATCAGGACCGACAGGCCCCTGACACCTTTCGTGATCGTCTGCATGACTCATTTCCGTCTTCAGGCAGGCCCCGCAATGTGCCGGACCCTGCCCAAGCCGTAGCAGCCGATTGTGGCGCAACTTCGGCACGAAAGCGGTCCGGCAGGGGCGACGCCCCCCGCCGCATCCCCTTGCGCCGGGATCAGGGCCCGGGAATCACGGACAGAACAGGTCGTTGGTCAGCGCGAAAATCATCAGCGTGGCGATGAGCGCCAGCCCGCCGGTCATCAGCACCCGCAACACCCGGTCGCTGGGCGGGCGGCCGGTCACGGCCTCCCAGGCGTGAAACACCAGATGCCCGCCGTCCAGCACCGGCACCGGGAACAGGTTCAGGAGGCCCACCGCCGCCGACAGGACCGCGATGAACCAGATGAAACTGGTAGTCCCCTGCGAGGCCATGGCCCCCGAAGCCTCGGCGATGCCGATCGGCCCGCGCAGGTTGCACGAGCTGATCGCGCCCGTCACCATGTGCCAGAGCCCCGAGACGCTGGCGCGCAGGATATACCAGGTCTGGTCGGCCCCCATGCCCAGCGCCTCGATGGCGCCGGGGGTGCGGGTCTCGGGGGTGAAGGCCAGCCCGCCGGTCAGGCCGATCAGCCAGCGGGTCTCGAAACTGCCGTCGATCTGCGGCAGGTCGGCCCGGCGCGGTTCCAGCACCATCTCGATCTCCTCGCCCGCGCGCCAGACGCTGAGCGTGAGCGCGCGGCCGTCCGAATCGCCCACGGTGTCGCGCAATTCGGAAAAGGCGTGGATCGGCGCGCCATCGACCGCGAGGATCACGTCGCCCGGCGCGATTCCGGCGCCGAGCGCCGCCGACTGCGGCTGGACCGAACCCGCCACCGGCGGGAAGGGATAGGGGCCGTCGAGGTCGATCACCCGCCCGGCGCGCTCGACCCGCCAGGTCACGACCGGCGCGGGCTCCAGCGCATCGACGGCCGCCGAGAAGGCCGCCATGTCCGGGGTCTCGTGCCCGCCCACCGCAAGCACCCGGTCGCCGGGCTGGAACGGGGCCTCGACCGGCAGCGGCCGGGCCTCGCCCACCACGGGGCGGTCCACCGCCACGCCCTGCACCAGGAACACCCCGGCGAAGATCAGGATGGCCATGATGAAGTTGAACACCGGCCCCGCCGCCACCGTGGCCGAGCGCGCCCAGAGGGGTGCGCCGTGCATGGTGTGGCGGCGCTCGGATTCGGACAGCCCTTCGATGGTCTCGCCGTCCTTGCCCGAGGCGGCGTCGGAATCACCGAGGAATTTCACATAGCCACCGAACGGCAGCGCCGCGACCTGCCAGCGGGTGCCGCGCCGGTCGGTGCGGGAAAACAGCACCGGGCCGAAACCGATCGAGAACACCTCGGCGTGGATGCCGGACCAGCGGCCGACGATGTAATGGCCGTATTCATGCACCGCGACGATGATCGACAAGGCCACGATGAAGGCCGCGACGGTCCACAACACCCCGCCGAAACCCGGTATCAACCCCAGAACGTCCAAAACCTGCCCCCTTTACCCGGCATCCCGTCCGCCGCGGCTAACCGGCCCTGCGCCCGGCGCCGCCGGGACTGTAGCCGCGGATCACCTCGGCCGCGATCACTCTTGCGAGATGGTCGGCCTGCTGCACCTTCTCAAGGCTCATCCCGCCATTTCCAAGGCCGGATTGGCCCGAAACCCGGGCAAGCGTGTCCTCGACCACCCCGGCCATGGCGGGAAACGGGATCACCCGGGCGATGAAGGCGTCCAGCGCGGCCTCCTTCGCGGCGTTGAACGCGGCCCCGGTCAGCCCGCCCGCCTCCATCACCTCGCGCGCCAGCCGCAGCGCCGGAAAGCGCGCCGGGTCGGGGGCGGCGAAGTCGAGCCGCCCGAGCGCGGCGAGGTCGAGCCGCCCCACCGGCAAGGGCGCCCGGTCGGGCCAGTCGAGCGCATGGCCGATGGCGTGGCGCATGTCGGGCGGGCCGAGATGCGCCATCATCGCCCCGTCGCAGAAACCGACCAGCGCATGAACGATGGACTGCGGATGCACCAGCACCTCGATCCGGTCCGGTGCAAAACCGAAGAACTCATGCGTTTCAATAAGTTCAAGCGCCTTGTTGAACATCGAGGCCGAGTCGATGGAAATCCGCTGCCCCATGTCCCAGTTCGGATGCGCCGCCGCCTCTTCGGGCGTCACCGATGCCAGCCGCGCCTGTGGCCAGTCGCGGAACGGCCCGCCCGAGGCGGTCAGGATCACCCGCTCGACCCGGGCCGGTTCCTCGCCCCGCAGCGCCTGGAAGATGGCGGAGTGTTCGCTGTCCACCGGCAGCACGGTGCCGCCGTGGCGGGCGGAGGTCTGCATCACCAAGGGCCCGGCGCAGACCAGCGATTCCTTGTTCGCCAGCGCCAGCGTCGCGCCCTGTTCCAGCGCCCGCAGCCCCGGCACCAGCCCGGCCGCGCCGACGATCGCCGACATCACCCAGTCCGCCGGACGGCTTGCGGCCTCGGCGATGGCCTGGGCGCCCGCCGCCGCCTCGATCCCGCTTCCCGCCAGCGCATCACGCAGCGCGGGCAGGCAGTCGTCATGGGCGGTGACGGCGATCCCGGCCCGCAGCGCCCGCGCCTGCCGCGCCAGCAGCGCCACGTTGCGCCCGCCGGTCAGCGCCACCACCCGGCAGTCGTCCCGCCGCCCAATCAGGTCGAGCGTGCTTTGCCCCACCGAACCCGTCGATCCGAAGACAGAGACCCGCCGCATGGGATCAGCCCCCCGCCGAAGGCAGGAACGGAAACACCATCTGCAACAGCGTCGCCGCGATGACCGCGAAGGCCAGCGCGTCGAAACGGTCCATCAGCCCGCCATGGCCTGGGATCAGGTTCGAAGCGTCCTTGACGCCCGCGCGCCGCTTGATCGCGCTTTCCACGATGTCGCCCATCTGCCCGGCAAAGGCGATCAACGGCGACAGCCAGACCAGCATCGCCGGGCCGTGGCCCGCCGCCCAGAACCCCGCCCCCACCAGTATCGCGCCGATCCAGCCCGCGATGGTCCCGGACCATGTTTTCTTCGGGCTGATCGCGGGCCAGAATTTCGGCCCGCCAAGGATACGGCCCGCGAAGTAACCGGCCACATCCGACACCACCACCACCGAAACCAGCCACAGCACCGCCACCAGGCCGGCGAATTCCCGCATCGCCACAAGGCACAGGCCGGTCAGCACGATGACCAGCGCGTAACCGGCGAACACCGCCTTGTCGCGCCGGGGCGTCAGCAGCCCGAGCACCGGGGGCAGCGCCAGCAGGGCCGGCACCCAGGGCTGGGGCAGGATGATATTGACCGCGAGCACCGCGGCCGTAACGAGGCCGAGCAGGACCGAGGCGTTCCAGCCCTCGCCCCGCGTCATGCCGGCCAGTTCGAACATCATCGCGCCCGAGACCAGCACCGCCAGCCAGCCGAACACCGGGCCGCCCGCCCAGACCGCCCCGCCGCCGATCACGATCATCACCGCGGCCGAGACGACCCGGGGCGCCAGATCGCGAAACCTGTTCCCGCTCACAGCGCCACCGCACCGCCGAACCGGCGTTCGCGCCCGCCGTAGCGGCCAAGGATGCAGCCCAGTTCCGCCGGGGTGAAATCGGGCCAGAGCGTTTCGGTGAATTCGTATTCCGCATAGGCCGCCTGCCACAGCAGATAGTTCGAGACCCGCGTCTCGCCCGAGGTGCGGATCACCAGATCGGGGTCGGGCAGCCCGGCGGTGTCCAGCGCGGCGCCGATGGTGGTCTCATCGACCGAGGCCGGGTCGATCTCTCCCGCCGCGACCTGCGCGGCGATCCGGGCCATCGCCCGGGCGATCTCGTTCCGGCCGCCATAGTTGATCGCGACGGTAAGGTTCAGCCGGGCATTGCCCCTGGTGCGTTCCTCGATCCCGGCCATCAGCCGTTGCAGCCCGGGTTCCAGCCGGGTGCGGTCGCCGATGAAGCGCATCCGGACCCCTTCGGCCGCCAGCCGGTCGGCCTCGCGCTGGATATAGCGCGAGAACAGCCGCATCAGCCCCAGCACCTCTTCGGTCGAGCGTTTCCAGTTCTCGGTCGAGAAGGCATAGATCGTCAGCCAGCGGATGCCGAGATCGGGGGCGGCGCGGACGATCTCCTTGACCCGCGCGGCGCCCTTGCGGTGACCGACGAGCCGCGGCCAGCCGCGCTGGGTGGCCCAGCGCCCGTTGCCGTCCATGATGATCGCCACATGTTCGGGCGCGCGATCTGCTGCTGTGGTGCTGGCGGTCAAATGACGGCCCTTCTCCCGGGGTGCTGCGGTCCGTCGCGGGTTCAGACCTGCATGATTTCCTGCTGCTTGGTCTCAAGCGCCTTGTCCACCGCGGCGATCGCCTTGTCGGTCAGGTCCTGGATCTCGTCGGCCCAGATCTTCTGGTCGTCCTCGGGCATTCCGGCGGCCTTGGCCTTCTTGACCCGGTCCATCCCGTCGCGGCGCACGTTGCGGATCGCCACCCTTGCGTGTTCGGCATATTGCGCGGCGACGCGGGTAAGCTGGGTGCGGCGTTCCTCGTTCAGTTCGGGGATCGGCAGCATGATGATGGTGCCGTTCAGTTGCGGGTTGATCCCCAGCCCCGATTCGCGGATCGCCTTTTCGACCTTGCCGACCATGGCCTTGTCCCAGACGTTGATCGTGACCATCCGCGGTTCCGGCACGTTGACGGTGCCGAGCTGGTTGATCGGCGTCATCTGGCCATAGGCTTCGGCCTGGATCGGCTCCAGCATCGAGGCCGAGGCCCGCCCGGTCCGCAACGAGGCGAATTCGGTGCGCAGCGCCGCCATGGCGCCGTCCATCCGGCGCTGGATGTCGTCAAGGTCGATCTCTAGCTCGTCTTCGTCCGCCATGATGTCCTCTTGCCTGTCTGCGTGGCGCGCCTGGCCGCTCTATAACAGCAACGCGCCGGGTTGGGTATAGGTTCGGGCGCGGGCACGGCGGGCGACCCGGCGAAATCGGGCGGCCCGGCAAAATCCGGCCGTTTCCCCCGCCGTTTCCTCAGTCATGCACCCGCGTATAGGTGCCCTTGCCGCGCAGGATGCCGCGGAAGCCGCCGGGTTCGTCCAGCGAGAACACGATGATCGGCAGCCGGTTGTCACGCGCCAGCGCGATGGCCGAGGCGTCCATGACCTTGAGGTTCTTCTGCAACACCTCGTCATAGCTTATGGTGTCGTAGCGTTTCGCGTCGGGGTGCTTCACCGGGTCGCGGTCATAGACGCCATCGACCTTGGTGCCCTTGAAGATCGCCTGACAGGCCATTTCGCTGGCCCGCAGGGTCGCGGCGGTGTCGGTGGTGAAATAGGGATTGCCGGTGCCGGCGGCGAAGATGCAGACCCGTTTCTTTTCCAGATGCCGCACCGCGCGGCGGCGGATATAGGGTTCGCAGACCTGATCCATCGGGATCGCGCTGATGACGCGGGTAAACACCCCCAGATCCTCCAGCGCCGATTGCATCGCCAGCGCGTTCATCACCGTGGCCAGCATTCCCATGTAATCGGCGGTGGTGCGTTCCATCCCCTGCGCGCTGCCCTGAAGCCCGCGAAAGATGTTGCCGCCGCCGATCACCATGCAGATCTCGACCCCGAGATCGTGGACCGATTTCACCTCCTGCGCGATACGCGCCACGGTGGGCGGGTGCAGCCCGTAGCCCTGATCGCCCATCAGCGCCTCGCCCGAGATCTTCAGCAATACCCGGTCGTAGGTCGCCCCGTCATGATCCGCACCATGATCCGCGCCCGTCGTGCCCTGCCCGTTCATTGCCGCTGTCCCTTCGTCATGCCAGTCTTGTAGTATGCCAGTCCCGTGAGTGTGGTCCGTGCCGCCCCCGCCCGGCGGGCCGGGGGTTGACCGGGGCGCAAAATGTCGCAAATCGCCGACGGGTTCAACGGCGAAGCCACGGCGGGTGTGGCGAATGGGGCGAAAGGGGCACGGATGGAGGATATGCTGGCCCGGCTCGGGCCTCTGCCGCAGGACCGGCCGGTGCTGATCGCCGGGCCGACCGCCTCGGGCAAGTCGGCCTTTGCGCTGGCGATCGCCCGGGCGCAGGGGCGGGCGGTGGTCAATGCCGACGCGTTGCAGGTTCATGCCCGCTGGCGTGTGCTGACCGCCCGGCCGGGGCCGGAAGACGAGGCGGCGGCGCCGCATCTGCTTTACGGCCATGTCGCCCATGACGCCGACTATTCCACCGGGCACTGGCTGCGCGAGGTGGCGGCGATCCTTGCGCGCGAGCCCCATCCGGTGATCGTCGGCGGCACCGGGCTTTACTTCGCCGCGCTGACCGGGGGGCTGGCCGGGATTCCGCCGGTGCCGCCCGAGTTGCGGGCCGAAGGCATGGCGCTGCTGGACCGGGCCGGGATCGGGGCGCTGCTGGAGATGCTCGATGCGCCGACGCTGGCGCGGATCGACACCCGCAACCCGATGCGGGTGCTGCGCGCCTGGGAGGTCCTGCGCGGCACCGGGCGCGGGCTTGCGGCCTGGCAGGAGGAGACCGGCCCGCCGCTGCTGCCCACCGGTGCCGCCACACCGCTGGTGCTTCGGCCCGATCCGGGCTGGCTGGGGGCGCGGATCGACAGGCGCTTCGACGCGATGATCGCCGGGGGCGCGCTGGATGAGGTCGCCCGCGAACTGTCGCGCTGGGATCCGGCCCACCCTTCGGCAAGGGCGATCGGGGCGGCGGAACTGGCGGCGCATCTGCGCGGCGAGATCACGCTGGACGAGGCCGCGGCCGCCGCGAGGACCGCAACAAGGCAATATGCCAAGCGCCAGCGGACATGGTTCCGCAGCCGCATGGCGGGCTGGCGGGCGATCCCGCTTCCCTGAGCCCGCTTCCCCGGCCGCTCGGCCGGGTTCCGCCGAAAATCGCAGGAATGCCCGGATTCTGCTTTGGCTTCGCCATGACCCCGGATTAAGATCACCGGCGAAACCACAAGGACGACAGGAAAATCCCGCCCATGAACATGGAGCAGACGCCCCCCCGGACCATCGCCGCGCCGCCGTTCGGCGGGGTGCGTCTGGTGGCGATCCCGCGGCTTGCCGCGGGCGGGCGCTGGCGGGTCGAGGCGATGCGCTCATTGTCGGAACCGCTGCTCCTGTGGTTCACCAAGGGTCAGGGCCGGATCACCATGGCGGGGGCCACGCGCGGCTACGGGCCGAACAACGCGATCTTCATTCCGGCGGGGGTCATGCACGGTTTCGACGCCGGGCAGCAGGTGTTCGGCACCGCGGTCTTCTTCGGACACGGGCCGGGGCCGGTGCTGCCCGACCGACCGCATCACCTGCGCATCCGCGAGAATTCGGCGCAGGTGGAACTGAACCTGATCCTCGACGCGACCGGGCGCGAGATGGCGGGCGACAAGCCGGCGAACGACCGGGCGGTGCGGCATCACATGGGGCTGCTGTCGGTCTGGCTGGAACGTCAGGTCGCCGCCCAGCCCGCCGCCGACGCGCAGCCGCCCGACGCCGCCCGGAAACTTGCCGCGCGCTACGCGCAGCTTCTGGAACGCGATTTCCGTTCCGGCATGGGGGTGGCGGATTATGCCGCGGCACTCGGGGTCACGCCGACGCATCTCAGCCGGGTGTGCCGCAAGACCACCGGCCGGCCCGCCAAGGCACTGCTCGACGACCGGGTGCTGTTCGAGGCCCGGCGGCTCCTGGCCGAGACCAGACGGCCGGTGTCCGAGGTCGCCCGCACGCTGGGCTTCGGCTCGGCCGCCTATTTCACCCGCGCCTTCCAGCACCACACCGGCAAGACCCCCACCGACTTCCGCAGCCAGACCTGAGCGAGGCTTCCCCCCTCTTTGCCCGGAATCAAGGCGTGTAAACACCGCCGGGCAGGCGGCCGACCGCCCCCCGCGGTCGGCCGCCTGCCCGTTGTTGTGCGTGGGGTGAGCGGGTGGGGGGCAGATTGGGGCAGACGCGTATTCCGCACCCGCCCCGGAAAATGCACCGGAAAAACGCTCGCAAAGCCCCCGATACCAGCCCCAAAGGCCCACAACCCATCGCTTATTCAGCCAATCTCCCCGCAAATCCTGTCAAGGGCGATTTTTTCCGGACTTCGGGTTGACCCAGGGGGATGCATGGGTTTGTCTGGGGCATGTCGCTTTTGAATGTCGCTTTTGGCACATGCGGTGGCGACTTCGGACGTTGACCTGTGGGAACATTGCGCGCGTAATGTGTTGCAGGGACACAAGCCGCCGCACCCGGCACGAATGATACGGCCAGCCGTGTCGCGCCACTTTCGCGGCAAGAAGATCAACTGTCCTGCCAGGGAGAAAAACATGGTTACCAAGACAGCCCCCGATATCCACCGGGCCGCAAGGCTATACGCCGACGAATGCCGGGCCGGCCTGCTCGGCCGACGCGAATTCCTGACCCGGGCCACCGCGCTCGGGGTGTCGATCCCGGCGGCCTACGGGCTTCTCGGCCTCGCCGCCCCCGCCGCCCATGCCCAGACCCCGACCGAGGGCGGCACGCTGCGCATGGCGATGGAGACCAAGGCGCTCAAGGATCCGCGCACCTCGGACTGGTCCGAGATCGCCAACGTCCTGCGCGGCTGGCTCGACTATCTGGTGGAATACAACGCCGACGGCAGCATCCGCGGGATGCTGCTGGAAAGCTGGGAGGCCAGCGACGACGCCAGCGAGTTCGTGCTGCATGTCCGCCCCGGCGTGAAATGGAACAACGGCGACGACTTCACCGCCCATGACGTGGCCTTCAACATCACCCGCTGGTGCGACGCGGGGGTTGACGGCAACTCCATGTCCGGGCGCATGGCGGCGCTGTCGGAAGGCGGCGTGGCGCGGCCCGGCGCGATCGAGGTGGTCGATGACCTGACCGTGCGGCTCACGCTCAACGTGCCGGATATCACCGTCATCGCCAATATGACCGACTACCCGGCAGCGGTGGTGCATCCCTCGTTCGACGGTGGCGACCCGGCGGCGAACCAGATCGGCACCGGCGCATATCTGCTTGAAACCAACGACGTCGGCCGCCGTCAGGTGCTGGTGCGCAACACCGGCCACACCTGGTGGGGCACCGAGGTCTATGGCGGCCCCTACCTTGACCGGATCGAATATATCGACCTCGGCTCCGACCCCTCGGCCTGGGTCGCGGCGGCCGGTTCGGGCGAGGTGGATATCGTTTACCAGACGGTGGGCGACTTCATCGACATCCTCGACGGGCTGGGCTGGGAAAAGTCCGAGGTCGTCACCACCGCCACCGTCGCCGTGCGCTTCAACCAGGATGCCGAGGACTATCAGGACGTCCGCGTCCGCCGCGCGCTTCAGATGGCGGTCGATAACCGGGTGGTGCTTGAACTGGGCTACAACGATCTGGGCGCGGTCGCGGAAAACCACCATGTCTCGCCGCTGCACCCCGAATACGCCGAACTGCCGCCGCCGGAATTCGACCCGGTCGGCGCGCTGGCGCTGATCGAGGAAGCGGGCATGGCCGGGCACGAGTTCGAGTTGATCTCGCTTGACGATGCCTGGCTTGCGGCCACCTGCGACGCGGTGGCGGCACAGATCCGCGATGCCGGGATCAACGTGCGCCGCACGGTGATGCCGGGCGCGACCTTCTGGAACGACTGGACGAAATACCCGTTCTCGGCCACCGAATGGAACATGCGCCCGCTCGGGGTGCAGGTGCTGGCGCTGGCCTACCGCACCGGCGAGGCCTGGAACGAGACCGCCTTCTCGAACGAGGAGTTCGACCGGCTGCTGAACGAGGCCATGGCGGTGCCCGACGCCGACGAGCGCCGGGTGCTGATGCGCCGCATCCAGGAGATCCTGCGCGAGGAAGGGGTGCTGATCCAGCCCTACTGGCGCTCGCTCTACCGCCATTACGACCCCAGGGTGAAGGGCGCCGAGATGCACCCGACCTATGAGCACCATCATTACAAGTGGTGGATCGACGCCTGACCCGCCACCCGACCGGGGCCGGGGCGCCAGCGCCGCCCGGCCCCGGCCTTCCGTGCCGCCACCGTAACCGCCGCCGGTGCGGCTGCCGTATCGTACCCCGCGATGCGCGGCCCCGCCGGATCACGGGAAAGGAAGCGCCGTGCTCAAGTTCCTGCTGCGCCGCATGGGCGTGATGCTGCTGACGGCCCTGTGCCTGACCTTCATCGTCTTCATGCTGACCAACCTGCCCCCGAACCTCGAAAAGCTGGCCCGGACCGAAGCATCGTCGCGGATGTCCGACGCCGACGTCGCCCGCTGGCTGGAGCGCAACGGCCATGCGCAACCGTTCTGGAAACGCTATGGCGAATGGCTGGGCGCGGCGCCCGGCTGGGTGCATGTCGAGGACGGCATCGCCACCGGCCGCTGCTTCACCGGCGCGCGCCCGGCGGAGGAGGTGGTCGAGGGCCGGTATTGCGGCATCCTGCAAGGTTCCTGGGGCTGGTCCACGGTATTCCGCAGCAATGTGTCGGCCGTGATGGGCCAGAGCCTCGGGGCCACCGGGGTTCTCATGCTCTGGGTGATGATCGTCATGGTGCCCTCGGCGCTCCTGCTCGGGGTCTTCGCCGGGATGCGCGAGGGCTCCCGCACCGACCGGACGCTTTCGACGGTGGCGATCGTCTCGACCGCGACGCCGGAATATGTCTCGGGGGTGATCCTGATCGTGCTGTTCGGCTCGGCCACGGTCGGCATCTCGCCGATCCTTTACGAATGGGGCTGGATATCGGGCCGCACGCTGTTCATGGGCACCTCGACCTCGGCCACCGACAAGATCACCTTCTGGAACTTCACCCTGCCGGTGCTGACCATCGCGCTTTACGGCATGGGCTATATCGCCCGGATGACCCGCGCCAGCATGACCGAGGTGATGACGGCGCAATATATCCGCACCGCGCGCCTGAAGGGCGTGAGCTTCCGCAACGTGGTGATGAAACACGCGCTGCGGAACGCGCTGATCGCCCCCTTCACCGTCATCATGCTGCAATTCCCCTGGCTGCTGAACGGGGTGGTGATCGTCGAGACCCTGTTCAACTACAAGGGCTTCGGCTGGACGCTGGTCGAGGCCGCGAGCAACAACGACATCCAGCTCCTGCTGGCCTGTTCGGTGGTGGCGGTGGTCGTGGTGCTGATCACCCAGCTCATATCCGACGTGGGTTACGTGTTCCTGAACCCCCGCATCCGCATCTCGTAGGAGGGCCAGAAGGATGGAAGAACTCGGCTGGGGTTCGATCTTCGCCCGGATGGCGATCCAGTTCATGCCGGTCTGGATCGCGCTCGCCGCGACCTTCGCGGTCTCGATCTTCTGGAAGCGCCGCCTCGGGCTTTACGGCAAGCTCTTCGACAGCACGATCGGCATGATCGGCTTTGCCATCGTGATGTTCTGGATCTTCACCGCGCTCTTCGCGGGCATGATCGTCACCCACCAGCCGCTGGCGCAGGTCAGCGGGATGCGCAACGCCCTGCCGGGCAGCCCCCTGCCGGATCCGGGCGGGCGCTACGAATATTACCTGCTGGGCGGCGACAGCCTTGCGCGCGACGTGTTCTCGCGCATGGTGATGGGCGCGCGAAGGGTGCTGGAGATCGCCCCCGCCGCCACCGCCTTCGCCTTCATGGTGGGGATCACGCTCGGGGTGCCCGCGGGCTATTTCGGCGGGCGGCTGGATACGGCGCTCTCGTTCGTGGCGAACCTCGTGCTGGCCTTCCCGGTGATCCTGCTGTTCTACCTGCTGGTCACGCCCGAGATCGTCGAGACCGGCATTCCGATGTATATGGCGGCGGTGCTGTTCCTGTTCCCGGTGGTGTTCCTCTGCGTGCTGTGGAACGCGCGCTTCTTCACCGACCCGATGCGGCGCAACATCTATGTGGGTGTCACGCTGCTGATCGGGCTGTGGGTCTATTCGGGCCTTGCCTTCAACGCCGATCCGCTCGGGGTCTGGGGGATGTCGCCCAACCTGCTGAACGTCTTCGTCGCGGTGGTGTTCGTGAACGCGCCCACGGTGTTCCGCATCGTGCGCGGCCTGACCATGGACCTGCGCGCGCGCGACTACGTGGCGGCGGGCCAGACCCGGGGCGAAGGCCCGTGGTACATCATGCTGTGGGAGATCCTGCCCAACGCCCGCGGGCCCCTGATCGTCGATTTCTGCCTGCGGATCGGCTATACCACGATCCTGCTCGGCACATTGGGCTTCTTCGGCCTCGGCGTCAGCCCCGAAAGCCCCGACTGGGGATCGACCATCAACGACGGGCGCCGCTTCCTGTCGATCTACCCGCATCCCGCCATCGTGCCCGCCTTCGCGCTGATGAGCCTCGTTCTCGGGCTCAACCTGCTCGCCGACGGGCTGCGCGAGGAAAGCCTGAAGGACTAGGACCATGCGCCTCTCCATTCCTTCATCTTGCCAGAAATACTCCACGGGGGGCGTCGGCTGGTGCGCCACTGGTTCGAGAACCAGCCGGCGCCGGGGTGTGAAACCCCCGGCCCTGCCCCATCCACCCGCAAGCAAGCGGAGGACCACATGACCGACTGGGATCCGACAAGCCCGATCCTCGAAATCGACAACCTGTCGATCAGCTTCTTCACCCGGCTCTACGAGATTCCGGCGGTGATGGATTTCTCCTGCACCGTGATGCCGGGTGAGGCGATGGGGCTGGTGGGCGAATCCGGCTGCGGCAAGTCCACCGTGGCGCTCGGCGTCATGCGCGACCTGGGCAAGAACGGCCGGATCACCGGCGGACGGATCCGCTTCAAGGGCCGCGACCTCACCACCATGCCGGACGAGGATCTGCGCAGGATCCGCGGCAAGGAAATCGCCATGATCTATCAGGAGCCGATGGCGTCCCTGAACCCGGCCATGAAGATCGGCGCCCAGCTTGCCGAAGTGCCGATGATCCACGAGGGGATGCCGAAGGCGCAGGCGTGGGAGCTTGCCCGCCAGATCGTCGCCGACGTGCGCCTGCCCGACCCCGACCGGATGCTGCAATCCTATCCGCACCAGCTTTCCGGCGGCCAGCAGCAGCGCATCGTCATCGCCATGGCGCTGATGTCGAAACCCGCGCTTCTGATCCTCGACGAACCCACCACCGCGCTCGACGTGACGGTCGAGGCGGGGATCGTCGATCTGGTCAGGGACCTGGGCGAGAAATACGGCACCTCGATGCTGTTCATCTCGCACAACCTCGGGCTGGTGCTAGAGGTCTGCGACCGGCTCTGCGTGATGTATTCCGGCGAGGCGGTCGAGACCGGCAACGTGGCCGAGGTGTTCGACAAGATGCGCCACCCCTACACGCAGGCGCTGTTCCGCTCGATCCCGCTGCCGGGCGCCGACAAGAACGCACGCCCCCTGATCGCGATTCCCGGCAACTTCCCGCTGCCGCACGAACGCCCGCCCGGCTGCAACTTCGGCCCGCGCTGCGGCTATTTCGAGGAAGGTCGCTGCAATATCGGCAAGATCGCCATGGCCCCGGTGCCCGGGGGCGACCGCCACGAAAGCCGCTGCCTGAGGTTCCGGGAAATCGACTGGGATGCGCCGCCCAAAGTCGCCAGACAGTTCGAAAAGACCCCACCGGGCGAAGTGGTGCTGCGGATGGAGGATCTGCGCAAATATTATGAGGTCTCCGGCGGCGGCATCTTCGGCGGCGGCGAAAACCGGCTGGTCAAGGCGAACGAGACGCTCAGCTTCGAGGCGCGCGAGGGCGAGACCCTGGCCATCGTCGGCGAATCGGGCTGCGGCAAATCCACCTTCGCCAAGGTGCTGATGGGGCTGGAGACCGCGACCAGCGGCAAGATCCTGCTTTACAATCAGGACATTCAGGATACGCCCATCGAACAGCGCAGCACCGATACGGTGTCCTCGGTGCAGATGGTGTTCCAGAACCCGTTCGACACGCTGAACCCGTCGATGACGGTCGGGCGCCAGATCATCCGCGCGCTGGAGATCTTCGGCGTCGGCAAGTCGGATGCCGAGCGGCACCAGCGGATGCTGGAACTGCTCGACCTGGTGAAACTGCCGCGCGCCTTCGCCGACCGGATGCCGCGCCAGCTTTCCGGCGGGCAGAAGCAGCGGGTGGGCATCGCCCGCGCCTTCGCGGGCGACGCGGGGATCGTGGTCGCGGACGAGCCGGTCTCGGCGCTCGACGTGAGCGTGCAGGCCGCCGTCACCGACCTGCTGATGGAAATCCAGCGCAAGAACCGCACGACGCTGCTGTTCATCAGCCACGACCTGTCGATCGTGCGTTACCTGAGCGACCGGGTGATGGTGATGTATCTCGGCCATGTGGTGGAGCTGGGCACGACCGATCAGGTGTTCGCGCCGCCCTACCATCCCTATACCGAGGCGCTCCTGTCCGCCGTGCCCATCGCCGACACGCGGGTCGAGAAGCAGCGCATCGTCCTCGACGGCGACATCCCCTCGGCGATGGACCCGCCGCCGGGCTGCCCGTTCCAGACCCGCTGCCGCTGGAAGTCGCGGGTGCCGGGCAACCTGTGCGAGACCGAGGTGCCGCCGATCCGCACCCTCGCCGAGGGCCATCAGGTCAAGTGCCACCTGTCCGACGAGGTGCTGGCCGAGATGGAGCCGGTGATCCGCATCACCGCCGAACCCGCCACCGGGTAGGGCGGCCGGGCGGGGCGCCGCCCCGGCCCGCCCTGCCCGCCACCCCGTATCCGGCCTTCAGGTCTCGTGGCGCCCTTCGCCCATGCCCTCCTGCACGTCACGCGGCCCGGTGCGCAAGCGGCCCCCCAAACAACGGCCGAGGAACCTTGCCAGCGCCCCGGCACGGCTGCTCCATTCCCGCCCCTGGATTGTGCGCGCCCTTGCCCGGTAGAACTCGATGTCGATCGAGCCATCCGCACGGCGCCGGATAATCATGTGCTGATCCAGCATCGCAGACCCTTTCCGTTGCCGGGAACCCGTGTCTCCGGTCCGGCAATGATGCCCGGTCCGGCCCCGCGCCGCATCGAGGCCCCCTTGATTTTCCGTCGGGAACCGCTTGAGTTCCGCCCGCCCGCCGAGGCGGCCGAAACGATGCGCCGCGCCCGCCCCAAAGCGTTCCGGTTTTGCGCCGAAGCGGCGGAAACGCTTCAGCCCATTGTTTTTCCGGGATTGCCTCAATGCGGCAGGCATGTGGCCATGAACATCATCATCACCCGGTCGAGCCCGAACGCGCTTTCCAGATCTTCCCCGAACAGTCGCAGCCAGCGGTCCTGTGCCTCGTAGGCCAGCCGCTCGCGCTCCTGCGGGCAGGCATGGACCAGCCCCGCATGATGCTGGAGATGATGGACCATCTCGTGGACAAGCACGGAAAGGTCGGCGATATCGCCGCTGCTCCAGCCCGGGCGGAGCATGATCGTCTGGCTCGGTTCGTCGTAAACGGCCAGGATGTCGTTGGCGCGGGCGGGCCCGGGCCGTCCGAAACGCAGGGTGGCCATGCCCTGCTCGTCAAGGTGCCGGATGTTCGGGAGTGTCGGCGGTTCCGGAAGGCCGAACGTGACGGAAAGCCAAAGCGAGATCGCCGTCATCAGATCCTGCATCGGCCCCCCCGTCGCGGAGCGAAGATCGCGGCCCCCAGACCGTCGGCACCCTGTCCCGTGGCCTCCCGCGTCTCCGGTGCCGGAATGATGCCCGGCCCCGCGCCGCGCCGCTTTGAGGCCCCCTTGATTTTTCTTCGGGAAAATCTTGATTTTCGGACGCCCTGCCGACACTCTGGGGCAGAGGCCCCATGCTTTATCGGTTCGGTGCATATACGCTCGATCTGGACCGTCGCGAGCTGAGCGACGGGGCACAGCCGGTCGCGACCGAACCGCAGGTGTTCGACCTGCTGGAATTTCTCGTCCGCTGCCGTGACCGGGTGGTCAGCCGCGACGACCTGATCGAGGCCGTCTGGGGCGGGCGCATCGTCTCGGACTCGACGCTTGCCACCCGCGTCAATGCGGCGCGCCATGCCATCGGCGACGACGGAACCACCCAGCGATGGATCAGGACCGTGGCCCGCAGGGGGTTCCGTTTCGTGGGCGAGGTCACCGAAGAGGCGGACGGGCAGGCGCCGCCGGGCGCGGGCGCGGTGGTCCGCCAGACCGTCACCTTCTGCCACACCGGCGACGGTGTGGACATCGCCACCGCCACGGCGGGCAGCGGGCCCACCATGGTGAAGGTGGCCAACTGGCTCAACCATCTGGAACATGACTGGCACAGCCCGGTCTGGGCGCCCTTCTACACCCGCCTTGCCGCCCGGTTCCGGCTGGTGCGCTACGACGGGCGCGGCAACGGGCTGAGCGACCGCAACGTCGGGGACATCTCGTTCGCCGGTTTCGAGCGCGACCTTGAGGCGGTGACCGGGCATCTGGGCCTGAAGCGTTTCGTGCTTTTCGGCATGTCGCAGGGGGCGGCGGTCGCGGTTGCCCATGCGGCGCGCCATCCGGACCGCATCTCCCGGCTGATCCTTTACGGCGCCTATGCAAGGGGCCGCAACCGGCGGGATTCACCCGTGGAAGAGGCGACGGCCGCGACGGTGCAGGCGATGATGCGCGAGGGCTGGGGCCGTCCGGGCTCTGCCTTCATGCGCGCCTTCAGCACGCTCTACCTCCCCGGGGGGACAAGCGAGCAGATCGGATGGTTCGCCGATCTGCAACGCCTCACCACTTCGGGCGAGATCGCGGCGCGGCTGCGTTCGGCCTGCGACGAGATCGACGTGCGCGACTGCCTGTCCCGCGTGACGGTGCCGACGCTGGTGCTGCACGCGATGCGCGACCCGGTGGTGCCGGTCGAGGAAGGGCGTCTGGTCGCGCGGCGCATCCCCGGAGCGCGGTTCGTCGCGCTGGCATCGGGCAATCATATCCCCCTGCCGGACGATCCCGCGTGGGAAATCCTGCTGGCCGAGATCGAACGCTTTGCCACCGCAGGCGCGTAAATTAGGGGGCGCGTAACCCGCCCCGCTACACCAGTTCCGCCGCCAACGTGATCTCTGCCTTCAGCAGCCGCGAGATCGGGCAGTTCGCCTTGGCCCCCTCGGCCGCCGCCGTGAACGCCGCCCGATCGGCGCCGGGTATCCGCGCCTTCAGGTCCAGATGCACCGCCGTCACCGTGGGCGCACCCTCGACGAACTCCAGCGTTACCGTGGCCTCGACCGCCAGCTCCTCGGCCACCATCCCGACCTTGCCCAGTTCCCCCGACAGCGCCATGGCGAAACAGCCCGCATGGGCCGCGCCGATCAGCTCCTCCGGGTTGGTCCCGGCCTCGCCCTCGAACCGCTTGCGGAAGTCGTAGCCTACGCCGGCAAGCGCCCCCGAGGCCGTGGACACCTGCCCGCTGCCGGATTTCAGATCGCCGGTCCAGACCGCCGTCGCCCTGTTCCTGATCGCCATGGTCGTCTCTCCTGTTGCGCATGTGCCCCAACATAGCGCATCGCCGCGCCACTATCGAGCCGCCCTGTGCATCGGGAGTGCCGGTTTGAGTTTCAACGCCCCCACAGTCGCCAAAAGGCGAAACGGAGGGCAGCGGCCGACCGGCGGAGATTTCGCACCCGCCCCGCAGCAACATGGCATTATCGCAGACCTCGGCTTCCGTAAGGGTTCACGCGGCGAATCCGGGGTGTTAAGCGGCTGGCATGAGCAAGCCTGATGCCTCCCGCTACCGGACGACGAACTGGAAGTCCTGCAACGCAGCGCTGGT
>Ga0172382_10000123_pt1 | contig 126883 bp, 117 predicted proteins | sample Leawel138RmetaG_FD_122245 | JGI IMG/M metagenome (GOLD analysis project Ga0172382, IMG submission 122245) | Leachate microbial communities from a municipal landfill in Southern Ontario, Canada - Leachate well 138R metaG | ecosystem: Engineered > Solid waste > Landfill > Unclassified | place... | reverse complement strand
TCTTTAATAACTTTAGTGCAACAACAGATATCAAGAAGATACGAAGTGAAACAAAAGTTGTTGATGGTAAATATTGTCGAAATTTGGCATCTTCTAAAATTATAATTAATATACCAATGCTTATTGTAGTTGTTTTATTTATGCAAATGCCATGTGCATATATTTGTGATATTATTTATTACAAAATAAATTTGATTTTTAATAGTAAAAATAAAAAGAATATATTTTTAAAATTATTATCGTTGTTAATTGTATTTTTAGTTTTGCTGATAAGCATATTTGTTTCTATCACAATGTGTTTTGTTGATGTTGTTCTACCTGCGTCTGTATTGAAATATAAATATATAATTTCCCTTCCATTTATATTGTCATTGTATGTGATAGTTTTTGCTTTTGGAAAAACACGTGGCTTGTTTGGGAAGTGAGCCTAAGATGGTGCGGGGGATCTGAGGGGGAAAGGCACCTTTTGGTTTGATTGACCGTTGCTGTAGCGGGACAGACAACTTTTAAACTGCAAAAGTAGCCAGTCCCTGAGGAGAAAGATATGCCAAGGGCGACGAGAGGTTGGTAGATCAGCAGGTTTACCATGTTTTGAACGTGGTAATGGGCGTGCCGAGGTATTTCACAAGCCTGCGGATTTCGCGGCGTTCATCAAACTGATCGGCGTGGCGAAGGAGCGCTTCCCCGTCAAGGTGATCGCTTACTGCCTGATGTCGAATCATTTTCACCTGCTGGCGAAACCGACCGAAGGCGAAGATCTGAGCAGGTGGATGCAGTGGCTCATGACCACACATGTGCGCCGCTACCATCGGCACTACGGCACCAGCGGTCATGTCTGGCAGGGACGGTTCAAGAGCTTCATTGTGCAGCAGGACGACCATCTTTTGACGGCGATCCGCTACGTGGAGGGAAATCCGGTGCGTGCCGGGATGGTGAGTTCGGCCAAAGAGGGAAAATTAGGGTCAGGTTAACCTTTCTGCCATTCTCTGCGACTCACATCCGTCTCAACCAAGGGCTCAAATCAAAAACGCCGCAGCAACCTGCATCTTGATGCTGTCGGAAGGTAAGGGAACCGACCGAAATGCCTGACCCGTCTTCTGGATGCTGAGGCGATATGCGTCGGCGGCTGGTGAGGGAGCGCCATCGTGCTGATTCTCACCCGCATGGCCACCGGCTCGGGCGCCCACGGCGGCTTCTCCCATGTCGGCTATCTGTTCCGCTTTTACTTCTTCTACCCCTCGCCGGCGCTGAAAATCCTCTCCTTTGCTTGCCCCAAAATATGCTAACCTGCCCTTGCTTTTTTTCCTCCGGTCTGGACTTCAAGCGTTTGGAAAATCGAATGAGCGTTGAAAACCATCTTTTCCCCGACGTCACCGGCGTTATCCTCGCTGGCGGCAAAAGTCGCCGCATGGGGCGCGACAAGGCGACGCTGGAGTTTCGGGGGCGCACCCTGTTCGCCGGCGTGCTGGCGATGATGCGCACCCTTTTTCCCGCCGTCCGCATCGCCGGCGACCGTCCCGACCTGGCGCTGCCGGATGTGCCTTGTCTGCTCGACGACTTCCCCGGCAGCGCCCTCGGCGGGCTGTACACCGGCCTGCGCACGGCGGCAACGGAGTGGATATTCGTCGCCCCCTGCGACCTGCCCGCCCCCGACCCCGAGTTGGCGCGGCGCATCCTGCGGCAACGGACCAACGTGGACGCCGTCGTTCCCCGCACCGGGAAAGGCTTCGAACCGCTGTTCGCCGCCTATCGCAAAAGCTGCCTGCCGCCGATGCGCGACTTGCTGGAGGCGGGAAACTTCCGCATTTACGATTTTTATCCAAGGGTGCGCGTCGCCTGTCTGGAACCGCCGGAACTGCCGCCCGACTGGCGGCAGTCCCTGTTCAATGTCAACGCCCCCGAGGATCTCGCCCTGTTGCGAAAAACCTTCCCAAAATTCAAGGAGGACTGATTATATGCTGAGCTGCGATGAAGCGGTCCGGACCATTCTGGAGACCGTCCGTCCCCTGCCGCCGGTGGAGTGCGCTCTGGACGAGGCTCTCGGCCGGGTGATGGCGGCGCCGGCGGCCGCCCGCTGGGATCTGCCGCCGGCCGACAACTCGGCCATGGACGGCTACGCCTTTGCTTTTGCTGGCCAGACGGTCGGCGACGAATTGCCGGTGCACGGTTTCATCCCCGCCGGCGTCTGGCGGGATTCGCCCGTAGCGCCCGGACAGGCGGTGAAGATCATGACCGGGGCGCCGCTGCCGGTCGGCTGCGACACCGTCGTGCCGGTGGAGGACACCAGCGAATCGGCGACCGGCATTCGCCTGGAGCGGCAACCGAAGGGGGGGCAGCACGTGCGCCGGCGCGGCGAGGAGCTGCATCTTGGCGAAGAACTTCTTTGCGCCGGGACCCCTCTTTTTTCTGGTGAAATCGCCCTTTTGGCGGCGGCCGGCGTCGACCGGGCGCGGGTGTATCCCGCGCCGCGGGTGGCGGTTCTGTCCACCGGCGACGAGCTGGTGGAACTGGGGCAACTCCCCGGCCCCGGGCAGATCGTCAATTCCAATTTCCACCTGCTGGCGACCCGCCTGCGGGAGGCCGGCTGCACGGTCGTCCCTCTCGGCATCGCCCGCGACGAGCGGCAAGATCTGGCCGAGAAGATTGGCCGCGGTCTGCGCGAAGCCGACCTGCTGCTCAGCACCGGCGGCGTTTCCGTCGGCGATCGCGATTACGTGCAGGAGATTCTCCGCGAACGCGGTTTCGCCCTCGGCTTCTGGCAAGTCGCCATCAAACCGGGGAAACCGGTGCTTTTCGGCACCGTCGGCGCCACGCCGGTGTTCGGTCTGCCCGGCAATCCGGCCGCCGCGGCGGCCACCTTCGAGATGTTCGTCCGCCCCGCCCTGCGCCGCCTCGCCGGCTTCGTCGATCCCCTGCATCCCCGGCTGCGGGTCATTCTGGCCGGCGCGATCAGCGGCGGGGAAAAACGCCAGCGCCTCATCTGGGGAACGCTGGAGGAGCGCGACGAGCGCTATTATTTTCTGCCCGCCGGTCGCCAGGGTTCGGGGCAGAACCGCAGCATCCAGGGGGCGCAGGCGCTTCTTCCGGTGCCCGGCGGCAGCTCGGGAATCGCCGCCGGCGCCGAGATGGACGTCCTGCTGCTGCGGCTGCCGCCCGGCCTGTCTCCGCCGGCCAGATGATTGCTCTTTTTCGGAAACAGGTGTATTGTTTTGCCATTCGCCAACCCCGCAGAAGGAGTTAAGTCACCATGTTCGGTCTCGGCACCCAGGAACTCATCATCATCCTCGTCCTTGTCCTCATCGTCTTCGGCGCCGGCAAGTTGCCGCAGGTGGGCAGCGCTCTCGGCAAGGGAATGCGTAATCTGAAGGAAGGACTCAAGGAAGGGGAGGAAGAATCTGCGGAAGCGAAAAAACTCGAAGAGGAGAAAAAAGTCTGAATCCATTGGCCTGCTCGACGCCGATTACCGCAAAGCCCGCCTGTCCGGCGGGCTTTTTTATTGCCGAAAACCCGCTGCGGCTCATGCCCGCAAGCAGGCGAAGCCCTCTTGCGACGATATAATTCTGCCAAAGGGTTTTCTCACGGGAGGCGCGCATGGCGCAAAAAGAGGAGCTGTACTGGCGGGCGCCGGACCAGGCGGAGCGGTTGCGGGAATTGCTGGCGGCGGAGGAGACGGCGAAGAGCCTGCCTCTGCGGCGCGACGTGCGCTCCCTGGGACGCTTGCTGGGGACGGTGATCCACGAGCAGGCAGGCCGGCAGACCTACGAGACCGAAGAGGCCATCCGCCACCTGGCGATCCGCCACCGGGAGTTGCATGAGCCACACGGCGATGCCGACCTCGATCCGCCCGGCGAACAGGAGCTGCTGGGTGAGGCGGAACGGATCGTCGCCGGCCTCGCCACCGCCGAGGCGCACCAGATCGTCAAGGCCTTCGCCACTTTTTTCGAACTGACCAATCTGGCCGAGACCAACCACCGCAAGCGCCGCCGCCGGGCCGAGCGCCTGGTTTTGGGGGCGCCGGACAAACCGGGGTCGCTGCGGGGCACCCTGCGCCGGCTGCGGGATGCGGGCCTCGACGCGGAGCAGGCGCTCGAACTGCTGCGGCGGGTGGAGGTCATTCCCGTGTTCACCGCCCACCCGACGGAAGTCGCGCGGCGGGTGGTCCGCTACAAACGGCGGCGCATCGCCCGCATCCTCGAAGAGCTGGACCGGCTGCCCCTCGGCGAGGCCGAAGCGGCCTGCGGCCAGCGGGCGATCTTGAGCGAAATCACCGCCCTCTGGCAATCGGACGAGGTGCGCCGGCGCCAGCCGCAGGTCGGCGATGAAATCCGCATGGGCCTCGATCACTACCCCGGCTCCCTGATCGAGCCGCTGCCGGCGTTGTACGAGGAGATGGCGCTGGCGTTTCGGGAGGTTTACGGCATCGATTTGCCGGCGCGCGAGTTGCCGACGGTCATCCGTTTCGGCTCCTGGATCGGCGGCGACCGCGACGGCAATCCCTTCGTCACCACCGACGCCACCCGCGAGGCGCTGGCGAAGGCGAGAGAGACGATTTTCGCCCATTACCTGACGGCGACGGCGGATTTGCGCGAGCTTCTCACCCCGTCCACCTGCCGCGTCGCCGCCAGCGACCGACTGGCGGCCGCCGTCGAAGATTACACGCGCCGCCTGACCGCCGGCGGCGAAATGATCTCCCGCTATCCCGCCTGCGAGCTGTACCGGCAGTTTCTGCGCTTGGTGCATTACCGCCTGCGGCAGGCGCAGAGCGGGGCGGCAACGCCCGATGCCTATCCGCACGCCGCCGCCTTCGACGCCGATCTGACTATCGTGGAGCAGAGCCTGCGCGCCGGCGGCGGCGAACGTCTGGCCGAGCAGTATGTCGTGCCGCTGCGCCGGCGGGTTGCCACCTTCGGCTTTCATCTGCACACCCTGGACATCCGCCAGCATGCCGCCATTCACGCCGCCGCCGTCGCCGAACTGGCCGCTGGGGGCGCGGGCGGCGACGCCCTGCCGGCGGCGCCTTCCACGCAGACGACGGAACTGCTCGCCACCCTGCGCGCGATCGCCCAGTTGAAACAAGAATTTCCGCCGCAGGCGATCCGCTCTTTCGTGATCAGCGGCGCCGCTTCGGCGCAGAACGTGCGCCACCTGGTCTGGCTGGCGCGGGTGGCCGGCGTGGCGGTGGAAGGGGACCCCGAACGCGGCGATCCCGGCCTGATGCCGGTCCCTCTTTTCGAGTCGATCGCCGATTTGCAAGGCGCGCCCGAGATCTGCCGCGAGCTGTGGCGCTCTGCCGATTATGCGCCGCTGCTGGATGCCTGGGGGCGACGACAGGAGGTGATGCTCGGCTATTCGGACTCGAACAAGGACGGCGGCATGCTGACCAGCACCTGGGAGATCTACAAAGCGCACCGGGCGCTGCACCGGGTGGCGGCCGAATGCGGCGTCCGCTTGCGGCTGTTTCACGGACGGGGGGGAACGGTAGGGCGCGGCGGCGGGCCGACGCATCGGGCGATCGTCGCCCAGCCGGCGGGCGCCTTCACCGGTTCGTTGAAGATCACCGAGCAGGGGGAGGTCATCAATTTCAAATACGCCGACCCGGTGCTCGCCGAGCGCAATCTGGAGCTGATGGTCGCCGCGGCAATGGAGGCTTTGGCCCAAACGCCGGCGATCGAATCGCCACCGCTGCGGGAGGCGGTTATGGAGACGCTGTCGGCGGACGCCTTCGCCTTTTATCGGCAGCATATCGCCGAGAACCCCGACATCCTCCTTTATTTCGAGCAGGGAACGCCGGCCCGCGAATTCGATCTGGCCAAGATCGGCTCCCGCCCGGCCCGCCGCAGCGAGAGCCGCAGTCTGGCGGAGCTGCGCGCCATCCCCTGGGGGTTTGGCTGGATCCAGTCGCGACTGGTCGTCCCCGGCTGGTTCGGCGTCGGCCACGCCCTGGAGCGTTTCGCCGTCGATGCAGGCACGCTGCAGCAGTTGCGCGACCTGTTTCGGGATTTTCCCCTCTTTCGCGACCTGCTGCGCAACGTGGAACTGGCCCTGACCAAGGTCGATCTTCCCCTTGCCCGCCTGTACGCCGCCCTGGTCGAGGATGCCGCTCTGCGCAGGCGGGTTTTCGCCATGATCGCCGACGAATACCGGCGCACCCTGCGGATGCTCCTCGCCGTCACCGGTCAGTCGCAGCTTCTGGAAACCAGTCCCGGCCTCGCCCGCTCCCTGCGCCTGCGCAACCCTTATGTCGACCCGATGAGCCTCATCCAGATCGAACTGCTGCGGCGCAAGCGGCGGGGGGAGACGGACGCGGATCTCGATTACACCCTCGCCGCCACCATCAACGGCATCGCCGCCGGGCTGCGCAATACCGGGTAGTCTCCTCCCCACAACCTGCGGGCGCTCCGCTGCGGTCGGCCGATGCCGCAACCTTGGCTAGCATGCCCAACGGAACACGGCAAATGGACGCAACTAGGCGGATAAGGGAATAATTTACACGGCACTGCGGCCCGTGCTATAGAGAAGAGGTATTTGCAAATTGCCTACAAGCCTGCGGGGACTTCAGAATGCGCGAAGACAGCCAGCCCTTCCTGACGGCAATCCGGGCGACCAAAGCGCCACGGCGGCGGCAGCGTCTGCTGCCGGGCCGTGCCACCGGCTTGCCTGCCTTCACCCTAATGCCGGCTGGCGGCAGCCGCTGGCTGCTGCTGGGGTTGGCTTTTCTCTGCGCCCTGCCGGCGGCGTTCCTTCCCGGCTCGGCCCTCGGGGAGGAAGTCGTCGATTTGGGCGGCTGGAGCCGGGGAAAAATCGAGCGCCTGCTGGCCGATGCCGGACGCATTGCGGAGCCGGGGGGCAAAATCGCCTTCATCTCCGCAGCATTTCTCGACACCCCCTACCTGGCCGACACCCTGATCGGCAGCGCCGAAACCACCGAGGTGTTCGCGCTCCGGCTGGACGGGGTCGACTGTTTCACCCTGCTCGACTATGTGGAAGCGCTGCGCCGAAGTTCCGATTTCGACGGCTTCAGGAAGGCGGTGCGCAGCATCCGTTATCGTGATGAACGGGTCGATTTCTTGCATCGAAACCATTTCTTTGCCGAATGGGGAGAGACGGCCGCCGATCATCTGCGCGATGTCACCGCCGCGGTGGGGGGGCAGGGGGTGCGCCGGGTGGAGAAGCTGTTGAACAGCAAGGAGGACGGCGGGCTTTATCTGCCGGGATATCCGGTGAAAAACCGGGAGATGACCTACATTCCGCCCGAAGCGGTGGACGCGTCCGTTCTGGCCCGGTTGCAGAGCGGGGATTACGTCGGCATCTACACCCCTCGGCCGGGTCTGGATGTGACCCACTGCGGCATTGTGGTCAAAAAAGAGGGAAAGGTTTTCCTCCGGCACGCCTCCTCACAGCCCCAGTTGAAAAAAGTGACGGACCAGGAGCTGACCGCCTACCTGGGAGGAAAAAAAGGACTGGTCGTTTATCGGCCGATTGCCGAGGCATTGAAAAAACAAAGCAGAACCGTTCTCACGCCCGTTCGCTCCGCTCACTAGAGGCGCAGAGGCCGCAGAGAATAGACAACCCGGATTCCTCTGCGTTCTCTGCGTCTCTAGCGACTGTAAGGAGCGGGCGTGAAATGCTTTTCATACCAAACCAGTCACCAGCCCAAAGCGGGCGGTTTTCGCAAGCACGGAGATTTTTTCTCTTGAAAAATGTCTTTATTGTCACGCCGAGTTATCTGATCAAGAAAAAAAGTGATTTCACCAGTGGCATCAAACAGCTGGCAAAGCTGGGTTTCAATGTCCTGAATCCGGAATTTCCGACGGCCCTGCCGTCGCCGCAAGAGAAGGCCGAGCAGCTCCATCGGGCGTTCGCCGATCCCGGCGTCGATATGCTCCTGGCCCTGCGCGGCGGCTACAGCGCGATGAAATCGCTCCCCTACATCGACTTCGAACTTATCAAAAAACACCCGAAACTCCTCGCCGGTTTCAGCGACCTGAGCGCCCTGCTCAATCCGATCTTCGAGCGCACCGGGCTGACGACCCTGCACGCCCCGATGGTGATCAACCTGGACACGCCAACGCCCTTCACCCTTAAATCGTTGCGGAACGCCGTCAACGGCTTTCCGGAGAAAAATCTGCTCAAAGGCGCCCCCTGCAAGGTCTATCATCCCGGTGCCGCCAACGGCGTGCTGAAGGGGGGCAATCTCATTACCCTGACCGCGCTGATCGATACGGACTGGGAGATCGAAACGAGCGGTTCGATTCTTTTTCTCGAAGATGTCGATGAAAAGCTGCACCAGGTGGATCGCTACCTGACGCAGTGGATTCTCGCCGGTAAATTCAAGGGGGTCAAAGGGCTCGTGCTCGGCGATTTCCGCGGGATCAGAAGCAAGCAGGTCTATGACATCCTGGTCTCGCAGATGGCGCTGGACTTCCCGGTGGTGCATTGTCCTTACATCGGCCATGTCGCCAACAAGATCACCTTGCCGGTCGGCGCCGTGGTCGAGCTGAATACGGAGCGCAAGCAGCTCGTGATTGAGAAAATGTGTTTCCCGGTGAACACCCCGTGAATATCCTCTGGCTGCTCCTGATCTCCGTCAGCATCGTTTTCGCCATTTTCACCGGCAACCTGGAAGCGTTCACCAAAGCCCTGTTCGAAGGCGCAAAATCGGCGGTGGAGATATCGCTCTATCTCCTCGGCATCGTCTCGGTCTGGCTGGGAATCACCCGGATTCTCGAAGACTCCGGCCTGATCTACCGCATCGCGCATCTGTTCAGGCCGATCATTTCCCGACTGTTCCGCAACATCCCCGGCGACCATCCCTCCATTACGGCCATCACCCTCAATGTCCTGGCCAACCTGTTCGGCCTCGGCAACGCGGCGACGCCGCTGGGGATCAAGGCGATGCAGGAACTCGATGGGCTCAACGAGGACCCAGGGACGATCACGCCCGAGATGATGATGTTCATCGTCCTCAACACCGCCAGTCTCCAGCTGATCCCGTTCTCGGTCATCGGCATCCTGGCCAGTTACGGGCACCGGAATCCGGCCGCGGTCGTGCTGCCAGTGCTCATCGCCACCGCGATTTCCGCCATGACGGCGCTGCTGCTCCTGGCCGGGTTCAGAAAGATTTTCCGATGATGCAGACCGTTGAATACATTTCGCTGCTCATTATCCCGCTGTTCATTCTGCTTGCGGTTTTGTATGGCGCCTTCAAGAAGGTCCGCGTGTATGACTCCTTCGTCGCCGGGGCCAAGGAAGGGCCGGGCGTCATCCTGAAAATTTTTCCCTATCTCATAACCATCTTCGTCGCCATCAAGGGTTTCCAGGCATCGGGCGCTTTCGACGTTTTAAGGGACGGCTTTTACCGCGTGTTTGCTTTCCTCGATATCCCGATCGAAGCCGTCTCCATGGCAATCGTCAAGCCGCTCTCCGGCAGCGCCTCGACCGCGCTGTTTACCGATATTGTCAAAACCGCCGGCCCGGACTCCATGGCCACCCAGATGTCGGCGGTGATCATGGGCAGCGCCGAGACCACCTTCTATGTGCTGGCGGTGTATCTGGGCGCCGTCGGCATCAAGAAAACCCGTTATCTGGTGCCGGTCTGTCTGCTTGCGGATGCCGTCGGCATCGTGGTGGCCGTTTCCGTTGCGAGGTGGTTTTTCTAGATGTGCAGAGTTCTCGGCATCACCAATTTCGATTATGTCAGACACCAGGGCATCGTGGAAAATTTCATCCAGCTCGCCCGTTGCGGCATGGTCATGGCCGGCGACCCGCCCGGCCATGAGGACGGCTGGGGATTGGCCTTCTACGCGGAGGGGCGTCTGGTCGTTCGTAAAAGCGGCGTCAGCCTGCTGGAGGAAGCGGAAAAGGTTCTGCGGCTATTGCGCACGGCGAAAATCTCCCCGCTGATGATTCTGCACCTGCGCAAATCCGCCTGGGGGGACCGCTCCAGCACCCGGCACGCCCACCCTTTCCACCTCGGCGGCAGCGTCTTTTTTCACAACGGCGTCGTCTACGACTACCAGAAGCTGCTTCCCGCCATCACCCTGCCGGGCCTCGAGGCCGACGCCCTCGATACGGAGGTTTTCTTCTACCGCGTCATGAGCGGCGCGGCGCCGGATATGGGTCGGAATTTTCTCGATACCGCCGCGCTGATCCAGCGCGAATACCGCTATTCGGCGCTCAACTGCCTGTTCAGCGATGGCGCGAAGCTGTACGCCTATCGCGATTACGCCAAGGAGCCGGATTACTACTCGCTCTACAAAGCTTGCGCGGAAAACTCCTGGTTGGTTTCCTCCGAGCCCCTCGATGAGAACATCCGCTGGGAGATGATGGCGAAGGAAGAATTTCTGGCGATCGAGCTGGGGAATGCGGCCGGATCACCTCCACCACCCGTTCGGCCGGACGGTTTATCGCCCGGGGATGATCGAGGTTGAATTCCCCTTCGCGCAACGGCAGCGATACCGGGTCCAGCGAAAAGGCGCCGGACTTTTTCAAGTAGCTGGACGCATACCGGAAGACACCACGCCCCCGACCGCCGGAATCGATCTCGCAGACCATCTCGCCAGCGGGAACACCCTCTTCAGCCAGAGCGATCCAGACCTCGATGCGATAGATCATTTGCCGCCCTTGCGTGAAGCGCGCTGACGCTTGGGCTTTTGCGTCCGCTCGTATTTATCAAAGAGGTTTTCCTCGGGCGCCAACAGCCGATCAAGATCTTCGGCTCGACCGAGAATGTCCAATGCAATGGCCCAGTGGCCAAGCTGTACCCTGTGATCTCCATTTCCATTTTGTAGAGGGTCGGGACGCTCACGCCGATGCGGGAGGCGAAGACCTGCTGCGTCTCGTTACGCCGCAAGCGCTCCTCGCGCAATCTTGCGCCAAGAGTTTTTAAGCTGTCCGCGACTTTCCCAGAGACAATCATGCTCCTGCCTTTAAGCAAGGATTTCGAGGAGTCTGGCAGTTTCCATTTTTTTCACCGACGAACAGGAGGTTTTCTAAGACATAATCACCTATATACCGGTCAGTCATCCGCCCCCTCCCCCACCAGAAACTCGAAATCCTCCCGCGTCAGGGGAACGCCGCCGCCGTCGCGGCCTTCGTCCAGCAACGCCCGGTAGAGCTGTTTTTTGCGCTCCTTGAGCGCCATCATTTTTTCCTCCACCGTATGCCGCATGAGCAGGCGCAGCACGGTGACCTTCTGCGTCTGGCCGATGCGGTGCGCGCGGTCCGAGGCCTGGTTTTCCACCGCCGGATTCCACCAGGGATCGAGATGGATGACGTAGGTCGCCCGGGTGAGATTGAGGCCGCGGCCGCCGGCCTTGAGGCTGAGCAGAAACACCAGCGGCTCTTCGCTGTTCTGGAAGCGCTCCACCAGCTGCTTGCGGGCGGCCACCGGGGTGCTGCCGTCGAGGCGCAGATAGGGCATGCCGAGGGCGGTCAGCGCCGGTTCCACCAGATCGAGAAAGCTGGTGAACTGGGAAAAAACCAGGACGCTGTGCCCTTCGTCGCGCAGCTCCCGCAGATGCTCGCCGAGGGCCTCGATCTTGGGCGACGGAACCGCCTCGGCGTCCGCCACCAGGCGCGGGTCGAGGCACAGGCGGCGCAGGCGGGTGAGGGCGGCCAGGGCGGTGATCCGCGCCTGACCGGCGCTCTGCCGTTGCCAGGCGGTGGCAACCTCGGCACGGATGTCGGCCACGGTCTGCTGGTAAAGGACTTTTTGCACCGCGCTCAGTTCAAGATGCAGATCGATTTCGACCTTGTCGGGAAGTTCGGCGGCGATCCGCTCCTTGCTGCGGCGCAGCACGAAGGGGCGGGTGCGATCGATGAGCCGCTGCAGCTCGCCGGCATCGACCTCTTTGCGGCGATTTTCGAAGCGGCGGTAGGAGCCGAGCAGCCCCGGCAGCACCAGATCGATGATCGACCAGTATTCGCCGAGATGATTTTCCACCGGCGTGCCGGTCAGCGCCAGTTTGAACACCCCCTGCAGGCGACGCACCGCGCCGGTGGCGGCGGCATGGACATTTTTCACCGCCTGCGCCTCGTCGAAGACGATGACATGAAACGGGATGGTCGCCAGTTCTTCGATGTCGCGCCGGATAAGATCGTAGCTGGTCAACACCACGTCGGTCCCGGCAAAATCGGTGCAGCGGTCCTGGCCGCGATAGACCAGGGTGCGCAACTCGGGGGCGAAGCGGGCGATCTCGCTCTCCCAGTTGAACAGCAGGCTCGGCGGCATCACCACCAGATGCGGCAGGGCTTGCGCCGCTCGCGGCGGAACGACCTTCTGCCGCAGGGCGGCGAGCAGGCCGATGGCCTGGATGGTTTTGCCCAGCCCCATGTCGTCGGCCAGACAAGCGCCGAACTTGTGCCGGTAGAGAAAGGCCAGCCAGTGGTAGCCCAGACGCTGATAGTCGCGCAAAACCGCGTTCAGCTTCGGTTCGGCCACCGCCGGCAGGGTGGCGAAATTCGCCAGGCGTTCGAGAATTTCCGCATCCTCGGCGGCCAATTCGAGGGTGGCGCCACAGCGGCGCAGGGCGAGCAGGTCGAGAATGTGCAGCCGGGGGATGCGCACCACCTCGCGCCGCCGCTTTTCCGGAGCGCCGCCCAGACCCGCCAGGATGGCCAACGCCTCGCGATCCTTCGCGTCGAGCAGGTAGAGCCGGCCGTCGGCCTCGATGAGTCCCTGCGCCAATCCCTGACGCCAGTGCGCTTCGTCGAGCAGCGCTCCTTCGCAGCGGATCTCCGAGCGCAGCTCGAACCAGTCGATGCCCCTGGCGCCGCCGGCTACGTGGATGTCGAGGGACGCCGGCATTGCCGCGCGACCGCCGAACAGCAGCTCGACGCCGACACTTTTCAGATCCGCAAGCAGGGCCGGCAGGGCAACGAAAAAAGCGGGGCCGCCGACGCGCTGCTCGCCGGGCATTTGCGCCTGGCGCAGGGCCGGTTCGCCGAAATGCCGGTAGAGGATGGCGAGAATCAGCGCCTCGCGCCGGGAGTCGCGGCGCAGCAGCCGCCAGCGTTCATCGGCAAAGGGCACCACCCAGGTGGCGGTTTCCGCAAAGGCCAGAAAACGCTCCAGCAATTGCCGCGCTTCCCGCGCCACCTTCCGTTTGGCGAAATTCGGCCCCTTCAGCGCGGCGCGCAGAAGGCGGGTGCGCTCGGTTTTGGTCTTGGCCTCCCGGGCGGCGAAATAGGTTTCGTACAGCACCGTTCGCCGCTTGAAGGCGCGCAGGGGCGTGCTGCAGCTCTCCAGCATCGCCTCGGTGAACAGCGCCAGCGCCCGCGGGTCGAGGGGCAGAAGGCCATCGCCCGCCACCGCCACCGGCTGCAGCCGGACGCCGCCAGCCGCTTCCATGGTCGCCTCCACCCGATAATTCTCCAGGGGGGCGCCAAGGGGGGACTGTTCCCGCCCCGCGCAGCGAAAAACCATTTCCTCCAGGGACGGGGTCTCGCCTTCGGGCACGCTCAGTTCGAGAGCGGAGAAGGACTTCCAGTCGATGCGATAGCCTCCGTGCTCGGGCTGCCGGCTGGCCATATCGAGCAGCCCGGGCCACAGGCTCCACGATTCGGGGGCCGCCAGCCGCAACAGGCGGTGCGCTTCCCGGTCGATGACCCAGGAGCCGATGCGGATCAGGTGTTCGCCCAAGGCGTTGCCGTCGTCGAGGACCCGCTCGACCCAGACGCCATCAGCGCGGGCGTCGAAACTCAATAGACCGCGCCGAATGGCCGGCGGCTCCACCGTCAGCGACGCGACTTGGCCGTACAGGTCGCGCAACAGCACCGGCCAGGCCATTGCCCCCGCATCGAGCAGAGCATTGAGGCTTGCCGCCGGCGCGGAGGCGTAGCCATAAGGTTGGGGGAGCAAGGATTGCAGTTCCGCCGGCAGGTGCGCGTCGCCGGAACCGACCGCAATGCCCCGGCGCACGACCTGGATGATCGGATAGCCGTATTGCACGGAGATTTCGACCGCGTAATCCGCCGGTGGCGCGTCCACTTTGCGCGCGCTTCTCGTTGCGCCATTCTTCCTGGCTCTGGCGCTTGGCCCGTCGATGACGGGGAGGTCGAGGAGGGCGACACGGATGGCCGCGAGACCTTCTTCGTCCGGCCGCCAGCCGCTGATCGTGGCGGGCGCCAGAGCTTTCTTCAGGGTCAACAGCGTCGCCATCCGGTGGGCACAGCTGCCACTCAGGGCATGGCCGCATTCACAGTCGACCTGAAGGCTGCCAGCGGCGTCAAGGCTGAGAGAGACCTCAAACACCCGGCCGCTTACCACATCGACGCTCAACACCGAGCGACCCCGCTCCCAATGCGGCGGGCGCACGGCTTCGTTCTGACACAGGCGCAGGGCGGCCATCAGTTGGGACTTGTCGCCCAGGCCGTAAAGCGAGCCGGTTGGCAATTGCCGCAGCGCCGCAAGCAATGGCGATTCAGGAGTGAAATTCGTTTTCATCGGTGGAAACGTCTTTGAATAAATATGGGTGGCGGCGTCGGGGGACGTTTGCGAGGTCGATAGTCTACCATGAAATGGACCGGCGGAAAAAGGCGGTTTTGCCCCCTCTTCCGCCGGATGTCTCATTCGTTGCGCAGATAGGGCGCCGGTCTTTTGCCCAGAACGCGGGCGGTTCCGGCCAACCCGAGGACGAGCGTGACGGCGGCGCCGGCAAGGACGGTAAAGATCGGGATCGCCGGCCGGAAGACAAAGTCGACCTGCATGAAGCCGCCGAGCACGCCCCAGGCGAGAAGGGTGCCGACCACGGCGGCGATCGCGCCGGCAGTCAGGCCGGCGAAGAGAAATTCGGCGGCGAAGGCGCCGAGGACATCGCGCCGGGTCGCGCCGCAGACCTTGAACACCACCGCGTCATAGAGCCGGCGGTGCTGATCGGCCGAAAGCGCGCCGGCGAGGACCAGCAGGCCGGCGAGCAGGGCAATCCCCCCCATCAGCCGGAAAGCGGCGCCGATCCGGTCGAGGAAGCCGGTCAGATTGGCGAGCACCTCGCGCAGCCGCAGCACCGAAACGTTGCCAAAACGTTCGGTGACCGCCGCGAAGACTGCTTCCTCCTGGGCCTGCGGCGCCGAAACCGTGGCAATCCAGGTGTGAGGCGCATTGCGCAGCGGCTCGGGGGAGAAAATCAGGGCGAAATCGAGTTGCAGGGTCGACCAGTCCACCTCCCGCACGTTGGCGATTTGCGCGGTGATTTCGCGGCCGAGGACGTTTACGGTCAGGGAATCTCCGATTTCCACCCCGAAGCCCTCGGCAAGATCGGCGCTCAGGGACACCTGCGGCGCGCCGCCGTAGTCCTTGGGCCACCAGGCGCCGGCGACGATTTTCATAGCGTCCGGCGCCTGCGCGGCGTAGGTCAGATAGCGATCGCCGCGCACCGCCCATTCGACCTCGCTGTCGATGGCCGCCTTTTCCACCGGCACTCCGTCAATAGCGGTAATCCGGCCGCGCAGGGTGGGTCGCCGCTCGACCTTGCTCACTGCCGGGATGGCGGCCAGCACCCGGTCGAAATCCGCCCCCTGCGCCTGCTGAATGTCGAAGAAGAAAAACGAGGGCGCTTGCCGCGGCATGTTCTCGGCGACCAGACCGTCCAGCCCGCTTTGCACCTGAACGATGAGGACCAGCGCGGTCAGCCCCAGGCCGAGAGAAAAAACCGCACGGCTCCCCGGCCCGCCCGGCCGCCGCAGGTTGTCCAGCGCCAGGCGCGGCGCCGGCCGGCGCGGCGGGGGCAGGCGACCAGCGGCGCGCACCAGGGCGGCGGCGAGCAGGCGAAAGAGGAGGAAGCAGACGGTCGCCCCGGCGACGAACCACAGGGCCAGGCGGCGGTCGCCGCTGGTGGCAACGGCCAGCAGGGCGAGCAGCAGCGTCAGTGCGGCGACGGCGAAGGCGATGGTTCGCCCCGGATGTGTCGGCAGCCCCGCCGCACCGCGAAACAGCACCGCCGGCGCGACGCGCCGCGCCGCCCCCAGGGCGGGAAGGGAGAAGAGCAGCGCCACCAGCAGCCCGAACAGGGCGGCCAGCGCCAATACCTGCCCGTCGATGGCCGGCTGCAGCGGCAGGGGAAGCCACTCCCCGGCCAGGGAGGCGATAAGAAAGGGGAGCGCCGCCCCGGCCGCCAGACCGAGCAGAGCGCCCAAGGCGCCGAGGAAAAGGATTTGCAACAGATAGGCGGTGAAAATGAGGCGGCTTTCCGCGCCGAGGCTCTTCATCGCCGCGATGTGCCGCACCTTGCCGGCCAGATAGCCGCGCACCGCTCCGGCGATCCCCAGGCCGCCGACCAGCAACGCCACCAGTCCGACCAGGGTCAGGCTGGTGTCCATGCGGTCGAGAAAACGGCGCACCTGCGGCGCCGCTTCGGTATAGCCGCGCACCCGCCAGCCGGCATCGGGAAAGCGCGCCTGCAGGTCGGCGATGAACGGTTGCGGCTCGTCGCCGGCGGGCAGCCGGATCCGGTAGTCGTGGCGCACCAGGCTCCCCGGCGCCAGCAGGCCGGTTTCGGCCAGGCCCGCTTGCGAAACCAGCAGACGCGGCCCGAGGGAAAGGGCGCTGAAGGTCCGGTCCGGCTCGGCGGCGAGGATCGCCCGCACCTCGAACTCCCCCTCCCCCAGAAGCAGCCGGTCGCCGGGCTGCAGTCCGAGCCGTTGCAGCAGGGCGGCGTCGGCAACCGCCCCGTGGCGTCCCTGTCGCTGGGCCAGCGCCTGCGCCAGGGGAACGGCCGGCTGCAGCCGCACCTCGCCGTACAGCGGATAGGCGGCATCGACCCCCTTGACCTCCGCCAGTTCGGCCTTGCCGCCGGCCGCCGGCCGCGCCATGCCGAGAATGCGCGTCACCGCCGACAACTCGCCCCGCGCTTCGATATATTGCCTTGCCGGCGCCGGCAGCTCCCGGTGCACCAGCGCCACCTCCAGGTCGCCGCCGTGCAGGGCGCGGGCGTCGGCGGCCAGCCCGCGGCGGGCGGACGAGGCCAGGGAGCCGACGGCGCTGAGCGCAAAGACGCCCAAAAACAGGCAGGCGAGAAATACACCGAAGCCGCGCAGGCCGCCGCGCAGTTCGCAGCGGGCCAAGTGCAGCGCCGGGCGCAGATGGGCAAAGAGCCTCACGAGGCCGCCCCCTCGACAATCCGCCCGTCCGCCAGATGCAGTTGGCGGCTGCAGCGCCCGGCCAGCTCCGCGTCATGGGTGACCAGCACCAGGGTGGTGCCGTGCGCCGCCTGCAGTTCGAAAAGCAGATCCATCACCCGGCGGCCGGTTTCCCGGTCCAGGTTGCCGGTCGGCTCGTCGGCCAGAAGCAGCGCCGGGCGCGGAACGAACGCGCGAGCCAGGGCGACCCGCTGCAGTTCGCCGCCGGAGAGCTGCGACGGATAATGTCGACTGCGTCCGGCCAGACCGACCGCGTCGAGCGCCGCCGCCGCCCGCTCGCGGGCATCGGCGCAGCCGGCGAATTCGAGGGGCAAGGCGGCGTTTTCCAGGGCGCTCATGGTGGCGATCAGATGAAAATTCTGGAAGACGATGCCGACCTGCTCGCGCCGGAAACGGGCCAGCCCGTCCTCGTCGAGGCGACCCAGGTCCGCTCCCGCCACCCGCACCGCTCCGGAGGTCGGCCGTTCCAGTCCGGCCGCCACCATCAGCAGCGAGGTCTTGCCGGCCCCGGACGGACCGACCAGGCTCACCGTTTCGCCGCGTCCGACCGCCAGATCGACCCCCCGCAGGATGTGCACCTCGCCGCCGCCACCGGTCAGGCGCAGATGCAGATCGCGCATTTCCACAACTTTTTCATCAACCTTCATAGATTGCCCCTTGGGATTACCTGGCAACAGGCTCTCGCGAGCGAAGCGAACGGGTGGTGAAAGGCTTCTGGTCTTTTTACTTTTCTTGCCGTCTGCAACGGTTTGATGTTAGGTTTCATTCCCCAATTCCCGGCTGAAAGAGGATACCCTTGCCCCCGACCGAAACGCAACCCGCTTCCATCTCCCGCACCGCCACCCTGCTCGTCGTCTGCACGGCGCATTTCCTCATGCCCTTCATGATGTCGGCTGTCGGCATCGCCCTGCCCTCCATCGGCCGCGAATTCGCCGCCAGCGCCAGGCAATTGGGTCTGGTGGAAACCACCTACGTCCTGTCCGCCTCCATCTTTCTCCTCGCCATGGGGCGGCTCGGAGACATCCACGGCCGCCGGCGCGTTTTTCAGACCGGCCTGGCGGTGTTCACCCTGGCCGCCGGACTGCTGTCCCTGGCCTGGTCCATCGAATCGATCATCGCCCTGCGTTTTCTCCAGGGGATGGGCGGCTCGATGGTGATGGCGACGACTTTGGCCATCGTGGTATCCGTCTTCCCCCCCAACGAACGCGGCAAGGCGCTGGGGATCTCCGTCGCCAGCGTTTACGCCGGCATCTCCTGCGGACCCTTCGTCGGCGGCGCCTTGATCGCCGTCTTCGGCTGGCGCTCGATCTTTTACCTGTGCGTACCGCTGGGGACGGCCGTTTTTTGCATCAGCCGCGCCCAACTACGAGGGGAGTGGGCGGAGGCGAAGGGCGAGCCCTTCGATTGGCGGGGCAGCCTGATCTACGCCGTCGCCATCCTGCTGCTGATCGCCGGCGCCTCCAACCTCGATCAGGGGATCTGGGCCTGGCTGCTGGCGGCCGGCGGTCTCGGCGGCATCGCCCTGTTTCTGGCGGTGGAGGCGCGCACCGCCCATCCGGTCCTGAATATCGCGCTGCTGCGGCACAACCGCATCTTCGCCTTGAGCAACCTTGCGGCCCTGCTCAATTACGCCGCCACCTTCGGCGTCACCTTTTTTCTCAGCCTCTACCTGCAATATGTCAAGGGGATGAGTCCGCAGGCGGCCGGCGGCGTGCTCATCGTCCAGCCCATCGCCCAGACCCTGCTTTCCCCTTTCTGCGGCCGACTGGCCGACCGGTTTCCAGCGGCGCGGGTGGCCACCGCCGGCATGAGCCTGTGCGCCATTGCCCTCGGCTTCGCCGCCACCTTGACCGCCGCCACCCCCATCGGTTTTATCCTGTTTATGCTGATCGGTCTCGGCATCGGCTTCGCTCTGTTTTCCTCCCCCAACACCAGCGTCATCATGGGCAGCGTCGCGCCGCGCTATCTTGGCGTCGCCTCCGGACTCAATTCGAGCATGCGCACCCTGGGCATGCTGACCAGCATGACGATCGTCACCGTCATCTTCTCCATGCTGATGGGCGGCCATGCCGTCACCGCGCAAACCCAGCCGGCCTTTTTGCACAGCATGCGCATCGCCCTGTTCGCTTTCTGCGGCCTGTGCGTCCTCGGGATCTTCTGCTCCCTGGGCCGGCTGCGCGCGCCGAAACCCGCCACCTCCGCTTAAGTTTTCCGCGTTCTTGCCCGAAAATAAAACACCCGGTTGTCGCATTGACCAACCGGGTCGCATAGGGGAAAAAGCATTCACCGCAAAGGCGCAAAGAAAGGCCTTGGCGGGTTTCTCTTGGCGTCTTTGCTCCCTGAGTGAGCGAAGCGAAGGGGCGGTGAACCGTCTTTGAACTTCAGTCTTGTCTCAATGCTCCGTCCGCAGCGGCTTGTGCCAGATGTTCATGCATTCCAGGCAGCCGGAGATCTGGGTGTTGCGGGTCAGGGTGCCGCCATAGCGGAAACCGCGCCGGGCGAAAGTGATATTCATCCCGAAGGAGACGGCGCGGGCGATGGTGAACAGCGTGTGCAGCCCCCGTTTTTCCATCTCCTGCTCCATGACGGTCAGCAGGCCGGTGGCCAGTCCCTGCCCCCGGTGTTCGGGCAGGGTGGCGAAATCGGTCATCTCGGCGCTGCCGGCGGCCAGATCCATCTCCGCCGAAGAGAGGGCGACCAGCTTTTCCCCCTGCCAGACGCCGAAATAGACAATGTTCTCCCGCATGGTCCGCTCCAGATACGCCGGATCGTGAATGGGAAACGGGTAGGTGGCGAAGACGCGGCGGTACACCTCGGCCATGGCGGCGCTGTCCGGCGGCCCGGCCACCCGGCAGCTGAAACCGAACTCCGGCGTGCTGTCCTCCGGTTGGCCGGCCTTGCTGCGGGCCGCCGCCAGTACCTGCCGAAGTTTTTCCGGATCTTCGGCCCGGCGCCGTTGCGGGTCGAGGTACTTGGTCAGAAAATGGGCCGCTTCCCGGCCGCCGTAATAGCGGGGTATCTGCGCCTCCGATTGAAATCCGGCGGCGGCGAAAACCTCTTTGGCGGCGGCCGGCACCTTGGCGATGATCTTGCTGTAGCCGCGTGTCGCAGCCAGTTTCTCCAGACGCGCGGCGGCTTGCGCCGGATCCCCGTTCAGCTTCATCAGGTAGGCGCGGTCGTTGGCCGGTCCGTGGTGGACGACGGAACCGGAAATTTCAGTTATCACATCAGTCATTATCGTCACTGTTCCTCCGTTCCAGACGCTCGTTGTTCTCCGGCGTCAGGGAATCCAGGCCGTCGTCGCACAGCAGGCCGGCAATTCCCACCGAGGTGAATTCCTCCCCTTCGGTCAGATCAAGCTGCAGGTGACAATCGGTGCAGTTGCGGTCGCAGAAGACCGGCTCGTAGGAATCCGGTTCCTTGTAGGTGGTGATCACCCCTTCGTAATTGCGCAGCACCACCTTGTTCGTCGACCAGGAAATCAGGTAATTCGGCATGACCGGAATTTTGCCGCCGCCATGCGGGGCGTCGATGACGTAGGTCGGCACGGCGAATCCGCTGGTGTGGCCGATGAGGCTCTCGAGAATTTCGATTCCCTTGCCCACCGGGGTGCGAAAATGCGACAGGCCCTCGGAGAGGTCGCACTGGTACAGGTAATAGGGCCGGATGCGGTTCTGCACCAGCTTGTGCACCAAAGTTTTCATGATGCGCGGGCAGTCGTTGATGCCGGCCAGCAGCACCGACTGGTTGCCGAGGGGAATGCCGGCGTCGGCCAGCCGAGCGATCGCCGTGCGCGCCGCGCCGGTCATTTCGCGCGGATGGTTGAAATGGGTGTTGATCCACAGCGGATGGTGTTTTTTCAGCATCCGCACCAGATCGTCGGTGATCCGGTACGGCAGGACCACCGGCGTGCGGGTGCCGATGCGGATGATTTCGACATGCGGGATGGCCCGCAACTCCCCCAGAATCCAATCGAGATACGCGTCGGAAAGCATCATCGGGTCGCCGCCGGAGAGCAGAACATCGCGGATCGTTTCGTTCTCCCGCACGTATTGGATGCCGGCGGCGATCGCCGCCCGGTCCGGCACCGAATCGACATCGCCCACCTTGCGCTTGCGGGTGCAATGGCGGCAGTACATGGCGCAAACGTTGCTGACCCGCAGCAAGACCCGGTCCGGATAGCGGTGGGTGATCACATCCACCGGACTGTCCTCGTCCTCGGCCAGCGGATCGGCCATGTCGCAAGATTGCACGTCCAGTTCCGCCGGGTCTGGAAACGCCTGCTGGAACACCGGATCCAGCCGGAAACTCTCCCGGTCGATCAGGGAAACGTAATAGGGGGTAATGGCGAGGGGGAATTTCTTCAGAGTCTCCTCGATCTTCTTTCTTTCCTCCTCATTGAAGTTGATTCCGACAATTCGCTCGAAGTCGGCGAGGCTTCTTATCGAGTTTTTCAACTGCCATTTCCAGTCCTGCCAATTACCCTTCAATGTTTTTGTTTTGATATCTTCGAACGAGCGCCTTTGCAACCGATTGATTGTCATAAATGCCTTCTCCATTATGTTCAACTATGATATAGATCATCGGATATCGAAATGACTTATTTTCTTATCAGCATGAAAAAGTTTTGTCAATGCGCGTCACCCTCGAACATCATCTAACTCACCATAATCAAAGAGCAAATTTCCATAAAATTTTATTCTTCACATTTAAAGCTCGCCTGTTTTCACTGAATCAGCCAAGCCCCGCTTCTGCGGACGAAAATAATTCCCGCCCGCCACCCCGATAAAAAAAAACCCGCCCTGCCTTGCCCATTTTTCCCTTGACAGGCAAGGTGCGTTTCGCTATTACTTTGCATCGCCCGCCCAGGTAGCTCAGTCGGTAGAGCAGAGGACTGAAAATCCTCGTGTCGGCGGTTCGATTCCGTCCCTGGGCACCAGAAAAAAGTAAGGGGCTGCGCATCTGCGCAGCCCCTTTTCTTTTGCCCGATTCCCCTTCCACCGCACCCCCCCCAATGTAACGCGCTTATTCACCTCTTCGCAGATGTTCCACTTTAAAAAACCGCCATAATAAATAAATTCCGCTTATAAAGAATATTTAATATTTTGGCAATCTGCTTAAAGATAAGCTTGCGGGTTGTATTTTGTTTACCGGAAATAGTATAGTTTTGTATTTCGATCGTTCGATCATCTTTAAAATATATTGATAATCTACTTTCGACCATTGCCCGCGCACTTATTTACAGGAGGAAGGCATGTCCCGAATTGACGAATTGAACAAAACGCTCTCCAACCTGCAAGCCAGTTCCAGCGATATGGAAGCTTGCGCCATCGTTTCCGAGGACGGACTCATCATCGCCAGCTCCCTCCCGCAGGGGGTGGAGGAGGAACGCATCGCCGCCATGAGCGCCGCCATGCTTTCCATGGGGGAGCGCATCGCCCACGAACTCAAACGCGGGGACCTGGAGCAACTCTACGTCAAAGGACAGCAGGGGTATTTCCTCAGCATGCACGCCGGAACCCATGCCGTCCTCATCGCCCTGGTGCGACAGAATGCCAAACTCGGCCTCATCTTTTTCGACCTGAACAAGGCCGCGGAAGCGATTAAGGCGATTCTCTCCTGAGCACCCACTGCGGAAAGGCGAATACCATGATCACTCTGTTTGATTCCGGCGAGCATAAAAACGTCTTCGTCAACAATCTCAGCACCGGGCACATGATCCAGGCCAATCAGCACGTTATTGTCATCAACGGCGAAGGCATCATCCTCGATCCCGGCGGCCATAAAATCTACTCCAAGCTTTTTTCCATGCTTTCTTCCGAAGTGAAGATAAAAGATCTGAAATACATCTTTTTCTCCCACCAGGATCCGGACATCATCGCCGCCACCAACGGCTGGCTGATGGTCACCGAAGCCAAGGCTTTTTTGTCGGCGCTGTGGATGCGCTTCATCCCCCATTTCGGCGTCGACGAAATGGTTGTCGAACGGATTCAGCCGATACCGGACCAGGGGATGCGCATCACCCTCGGCGGCAAGCCGCTGATTCTGATCCCTGCCCATTTCTTGCACTCCTGCGGCAATTTCCAGCTCTATGACCCCACCGCAAAGGTCCTCTACAGCGGCGACATGGGCGCCTCCCTCGGCCAGGACTACGATCAGGTAAGCGATTTCGATGGGCACATCCGATATATGAAAGCTTTCCATGAGCGCTACATGCCCAGCTCCAAAGCTCTCCAGATGTGGGCCAATACCGTCCGGCAACTCGATATCGATATTATCGCGCCCCAGCACGGGGCCATCTTCCCGACCAAGGAACTCAGCAACCGATTCATCGATTGGGCCGCCTCCCTCGAATGCGGCCTCGACCTGATGGGAGACCGTTTTGAGATACCGGCATAGTTCCGCAACAGGGGCGTCGGTCGCGCCGGCGCAATTTCCTTCCACCTTCGCGTGTGCCTGCAATGACCAACAGACGTGAACAGGGTTCGGCCCTGGCCAACATAACCGACCGGCAGAAACAGGTTCCGGAGGATCGGCTGGCTTTTTTCAATCGGCATTTTCTGACTTCGCCGCACGCCATCTGCATCACCGACGACAACGGCAGCATCCAGGACGCCAACCGCGCCTTTCTCGATCTGTACGGATACACCATCGAGGAGATTCGCGGCAGCAATCCGCGCATTCTCAAATCAGGGCGGCAATCCCCCGAGGCGTACCGGGACATGTGGCTGGCGATTTCCGAGCCGGCGGCCGGCCACTGGACCGGGGAGGTGATCAACCGCAAGCGCGGGGGCGAGGAAATCACCGTCCTGCTCACGGTTTCGGCCGTGCGCCGCCCCAACGGGACCCTGACCGGCTTTGTCGGCAGCGCCATCGACATTACCCTGCGCAAGCAGATGGAAGCGGAACTGCGCAGTCGCAATGAGCAGTTGGGGGAACTGAGCCGGCTGAAAAGCGATCTGATGGCCGTAACCTCCCACGACCTCAAATCCCCCCTCAACGCCATTATCAGCCGGGTGCTGCTGATGCAGGAGGATCTGCCCGACCTGCCACGGGAGAAGATCGCCGAACACCTGGAGCGGATCGTCGAGCAGGGCAAAAGAATGTCGCGGTTCATCAGCGAGATTCTCGATCTGGAGAAGATCGAGGCGGGCGGATTCGAACTGCAGACGGAGAAAACCCATCTTGAATCGCTGCTCAAGTACTGCATCGAAGTCAACCAGCCGACCGCCGCGGGCAAAGGCATCGAGTTGCGTTTCGATGCCGGCGAGGACGGCGAGCCAGTGCGCATCGACGTGATGAAAATGGAGCAGGTCGTCAACAATCTGCTTTCCAACGCCATTAAATTCTCGCCGGCGGGGCATCCCATCGACATCTGCTGCCGCAATGCGGGGCCGAACGGGCCGAAAAGCTTTTCCATCCGCGATCGGGGACCTGGTGTGCCGGCGGATGTCCGGGAAAAGATATTCGACCGGTTCTATCAGGTGCCGGGCAAGGGGGGGATCACCACCCGCGCCTTCGGCGCCGGGCTCGGGTTGAGCATCGTGAAGAATATCGTCGAATTTCACGGCGGCCGGGTCACGGTCGATGCGCCTGCCGACGGGGGGTGCATGTTCAGCGTGGAAATCCCCGGCACGGGAAAGATCGCTTCGGCGCGCGACATCTCCGTTCTTCTGCTCGACCCGGAAGAGGACTTCATCCGCGACCTGCAACCGCTGCTCAAGGGCATGGGAATCTCCCATTTCATGGCGGCCGCCGAAGGGGAAGCCGGCCGCATTCTCGCTTTCGAACGCCCCGAAATCCTCTTCTTTTCCGCCCCGGCGGAAGAAATGACCCATCGGTTTCTCTCCGCGCGCAACCGGGAAAAAGCCGCCTTCCCCCTCGCCGTGCGGGTAAACAACCGATCCGCTGCGGCAGCCGCGCCCACCGTCTGCGAACACAATCTGCAGCTCCCGGCAGGCGAAGCGGCTATCGAGGAGTTGCTCACCGCCTGCCGAACGCTTTCTTCTCCGGATGGGATTACGGGATGACCGGATACTCTTTGCTGATTGTCGATGACGATGCCACCACCCACGAAATCCTTGGCGAATACCTGGGGCTTTCGGGTTATGCCGTGCGCCACGCGCAAAACGGCAAGGAAGCGCTGGAGATGCTCCGCGCCGAAGCGCCGGATGCGGTCCTGCTCGACATTCAGATGCCCGAAATGGATGGTTTTCAGCTGATGGAGAAGCTGCGGCGGGAGAGTTCGCTGGCAACGCTGCCGGTGGTCTTTCTCACCAGCCTCGGCCTCCCGCATCTGAAGGTCAAGGGGCTGGAGCTCGGCGCGGAGGACTACATCACCAAACCCTTTCACAAGGCGGAAATCCTCGCCCGCATCAAAACGGTGCTGCGCCGGACGGGCCGCTTTCAGCGTCTTTCCGCCACCCTCTCCGGACAACTGGCGGACATCGGCCTGCCGGAGCTCCTGCAGACGCTGGCGATCGGCCGCAAGACGGCCACGGTGGATTTTCCCGAGATGAACGGCGAAATATCCCTGACCAGAGGGGCGATTGCCGCCGTCCGGCAAGGCGCTCACACGGGAGAGGACGCGTTCTCCCGCCTCTTTTATCTCGGCCGGGGCGGGTTCGGCGTCCGCTTCGAGGAGCTGGCTGCGCCTGCGCCGGAGGGCCGAACGTTGGGGATCCAGTCGTCGCTGATGGAGGCGGCCCGCATCGCGGATGAGGTGCGGCGTCTGCTGGAGGCTTTCCCGACCGACAATCCCCTCATCGAACCCGGCGCCGGCAGTCCGGAAAATTTCGATCTGGCGCGCTATCTTCCCGCGCTCCTCGAAGATCTGCTGGTGGCGTTGCCGGGGAACTTGCAGGACAATGCCGAACTGCTGATCGATGCCCTGAAGAATCAAGTCATTGTGGCCGTCGCCGCTGCCGGACCGGCCGGGCAAGGAGTCGAACATGGGTAGAATTCTCACCGTCGCCAGCCAGAAGGGGGGAGTCGGCAAGACCACAACCACCCTCAATCTCGGCTTTAGCCTGAGCAGACTCGGCAGCCGCGTGCTGCTCATCGATGGCGATCCCCAGGGGGGAATCGCCATCGCCAGCAATCTGAAGAAAAGGACGCAGCAGGGGCTGGTGGATGTCCTCCAGGGGCGCTGCGCCGCCGCCGACATTGTCATGACCACCAAGGATCAGGCCTTGTCCATCGTCGGCATCGGCCACCCGGCCCCCGAGGAGGTTTTCGCCCTGGAGGATGCCGCCCGCGACGGCCGCCTCGGCCGCCTGATCCGGGAGATGGCCGAAGGCTTCGACTACCTTCTCATCGATGCCCCGGCCGGCATCGGCGGCCTGGTCGCCGCCCTGCTCGAGGTCAGCGACGGCGCTATTTTGGTCGCCGTCCCCCGCATGCTCTCCCTCAAAAGCCTGCCCTCCTTCTTCGCCCTCACCCAATGGGTGCGGGAGAACCGGCATGCCGGCCTCGGGCTCGAAGGCGTGGTGCTGACCATGACGGACGAATCGAGCGAAGCCGAAAACGCCCTGCGCAACGAGTTTCGCGGCAGCCTGCCGGATGAAATCTTTTTCCGCACGCAGATTCCCGCCGACCAGCTTTTCGAGACCGCCAGCAATCGAGCCATTCCCGTCGCCATGCTCTCCGGCGGGCAGCGGGCGGCCAAGCCCTACCTCGATCTGGCTCTGGAATTGAAGGAGCGTGAAGTTCTCCATTCGAAGGAAGGAGCGGACGATGACGCTACTGTCGGACTCTTCTGAAATACGGGAGGCTGCGCGGCTGGTGGCGCAGATCCTCAAACCGGTCGCGGCGAGCAGCCCCGAAGCGCCGGCCTCGCCGGAGGCCGTCCGCCAGGCCGACGCCACCCCGATCCCGGCGACGCCAGCGGTGACGACGGCGCCGGAGGCATCGGCGGCCAACGCCGAGCCCGTCCCGGAATTTCGCCAGGACCGGCTGGAACTCTGTTTGGCGGCCATGTGCCGCCGGGGCGGTCTTACCGGAGCGGTGGTCGCCGACGACAGGGGATTTCCCCTCATCGTCCACAACAGCCCGGTGGGCGACGACGTGCTGGCCGCTTTCACCACCGTACTCGGCGATGCCCTGGAAAAAGCCGGGACCATTCTCGGCCAGCACGGCGCGGAAACCATTTCCATGGACATCAATTACGCCGAGAAAATCGTTCTGCACCGCTTTGTCATCGCCGACCACCCGTATTACATGATGGTGCTCTGCCCGCAGGATGCCGAGGAACGCAGCGAAGTCGTGATGGCCATCGAGCAGATCACGGCCATTCTGACCGGCGACTGAACGGTGGAATCAGATTAAACGTCATCCCCAAGGATTGCCCGAGGACATGTTCCTCGTGAAGAGGTTCCGATGATTGTTGCTGTAGACGACCAATCCGAAGTACTCGATATGATCACGGAAATCCTGAACCCTGCAGGATATGCCGTTCAGACCTTCAACAGCGCTCCCCCGGCGCTTGAATTTCTGGCGGAAAATGCCCCCAGCTTGATCCTTTCGGATATTCTCATGCCGGAGATGGACGGTTTCGCTTTCCGGGAAGCCTACTGCCAGGCCCATCCCCTGCGACTGACGCCTTTTCTCTTTCTCTCCTCGCAGAACGAACCGGACACCATTGTGCGGGGTCTCGACGCCGGCGCCGACGATTTTCTGGTCAAACCCGTGCACCCGCAAATTCTCAGGGCCAAGGTCCGCTCCATCCTGGAGAAACGAAAAACGCCTGACAATCCCACCTTCCATGGCGATCTCGGACGCTTTCCCCTGGTCAAAATCATGCAGTTTTGCGAAGCGAAGGGGCTCACCGGCACGGTTGAAATTCCCGTCGGCAATCAGGTCGCCCGGCTGCGCATGACCGGCGGCCAGGTCGATCTCAACGGCACCCCCGAGGAAAACAACATCCTCGACCAGCTCTACGAAATGGTCGAGGGGACCTTCCGCATCATTCCGGAACAGATCGATTTCAGCTCCATCGCCGATGTCGCCGTTACCCAGCCGGCGCCGCAGGAAGACCCGCTCGAAAAACCGATGGGCAAACTCTCCGGCATCCAGATCAATAAACGGCTGATCCAGATACAGACCGAATTCGTCACCTACCCGGAAAACCAGATTCTCTCCGTCGCCATTCTCGATGGCAAGGTCCTGATGAAAAAGGGGCTCCCCACCCGGGAAAGGGATCGCATAAAACTCGCCGCCCTCATTGAAAAGCAGCACACGATCATCGAGGAGGAGGTCCGCCGCAAGACCGCCGACCTGATGCGCAGCAAAGCGCCGGCCGAGGCGCCCCCGGCTCCCGAGAAGAGCTTGAACCACCTCATCGAGGAGGGTTTCGAAAAGTACCGGGGGAGGGATTACGCCGGCGCGCTGAAGTGCTGGGAAAAGGCGATTGCCATCGACCCCGAGAGCAAGACGCTGCGGACCAACCTCGCCATTGTCCGCCGCAAAATCGACCAGTCCTGACCCCTTCCCGCCCCATTTCCGCACATCAAAAGAGCGGCGTTCTCTTTTCGCCATGCCGCTCTCCTTTTTGCTTTTTTTTTGCTCCTCTGCTAATCTTGACGAAGCTCGCAAATCTCTATTCCGGCGATCTTTTTCCTTTTTGGAGAGCGCATGTTCAATGTCCTTGAAAACGCAATCCTCGCGCCCGGCCTGCACCGGATGACCCTGCTGGCGCCGCGCGTGGCGAGCGCCCGCCGCCCCGGACAGTTCGTCATCGTTCGCGCCCATACCGGCGACGAGCGCATTCCGCTGACCATCGGCGACGCCGACCCGCAGCGGGGAACGATCACCTTGTTCATTCAGGCGATCGGCGCCGCGACTCGCCGGATCGTCGAGGTTCCGGCCGGCGGCGCCCTGCGCGATGTCGCCGGGCCGCTCGGCATGCCGACGCATATCGAGAATTGGGGGCGGGTCGTCTGCGTCGGCGGCGGCGTCGGCGCCGCCGTTCTTTACCCGTTGGCCAAGGCGCTGGCGGCAGCCGGCAATAAGGTGACGACGATCATCGGCGGGCGATCGGCCCCGTTCATCATTCTGGCCAATGAGCTGGGGGCGTTTTCCGAGCAGGTGCTGATTACCACGGAAGATGGCAGCCTGGGACGGCAGGGTTTCGTCACCCATGCCCTGGCTGATCTGATTAACGATCCGCAGCCGTCGCAAGCGGTCTTCGCCATCGGCCCGGTGCCGATGATGAAGGCGGTCGCCGACCTCACCCGAGCGCCGGCCATTCCCACCATCGTCAGCCTCAATCCGATCATGATCGATGGAACCGGCATGTGCGGCGGCTGTCGGGTGGTGGTCGGCGGCGAATCGAAATTCGCCTGCGTCGACGGGCCGGAATTCGATGGCCATCAGGTCGATTTCGACACGTTGGCCGACCGGCTGACGATGTATCGCGAGCATGAGGCGGCGTGCCGGGTCGGGTTGGAGACGTGAAAGACTAAGACAGATCTCTGCCACGAATAAACACGATATAAATAAAGACCCTCTCTGCTTTGTTTTTAAATTCGTGTCGATTCGTGGGCATTGGTGGCTGAAGAAAGAACAAAGGAAGGAAATTGTCAGATGGCAAATGACTTCACGCCAAAAGAACGCCTCGCCATCGACCGGGTGAACATGCCCGAACAGGATGCGACGGCGCGCAGCCGCAACTTCGCCGAGGTCAACCTCGGCCTGAGTGAGGAGCAGGCGATCCGCGAGGCGCGGCGCTGCCTGCAATGCAAAAACCGGCAGTGCGTGGCCGGCTGCCCGGTGCGCGTCTCCATCCCCGAATTCATCGACCGACTGGCTGCCGGCGATCTGCCGGCGGCGGCGCGCCTGCTGCAGCGCGACAACGCTCTGCCCGCGGTGTGTGGGCGGGTCTGCCCGCAGGAGACGCAGTGCGAGATCAAGTGCGTGCGCGGCGTGAAGGGGGAGCCGGTGGCGATCGGCTACCTGGAGCGCTATGTCGCCGACTGGGCTCTCGCCCATCCGGAACAGCTCCGCGAGGAGCCCCTGCCGCCCGCCACCGGCAAAAGCGTGGCGGTAATCGGCGCCGGCCCGGCCGGCTTGACCGCCGCCGGCGAACTGGCGCGGATGGGGCATGCGGTCACCGTTTTCGAGGCGCTGCACGCCACCGGCGGCGTGCTGCGCTACGGCATCCCGGAATTTCGCCTGCCGAAGCGGATCATCGATATCGAGGTTTCGCGGCTGGCGCAGTACGGGGTGAAGATCGAGACCAACGTCATCATCGGCAAGACGATCACCCTGAAACAGCTGCGCGAGACCTTCGATGCCGTCTTCATCGGCAACGGCGCCGGCCTGCCGACGATGCTGAACATCCCCGGCGAGAATCTGAAAGGAGTCTATGCCGCCAACGAGTATCTGACCCGGGTCAACCTGATGGGCGCCGGGCAGAGCACGGAGGCGACCACGCCGATCCTGCGCCCCCGCGAGGTGGCGGTCATCGGCGGCGGCAATACGGCGATGGACTGCGTGCGCACCGCTCGCCGCCTGGGCGCCGAGCGGGCGATGATCGTGTATCGCCGCAGCGAGCAGGAAATGCCGGCGCGGGTGGAGGAGATCCACCACGCCAAAGAGGAGGGGGTGGAACTGGCTCTGCTGGCCGCTCCGCTGGAGGTGGTCGGCGACGAGAACCGCTGGGTCACGGCGCTGCGCTGCCAGAGGATGGAATTGGGGGCGCCGGACGCCTCCGGGCGGCGGCGGCCGGTGCCGGTGGCCGGAAGCGCCTTCGACCTGCCGGCGCAGGTGGTGATCAACGCCCTCGGCACCCGCGCCAATCCCCTGCTGACCGCCAGCGAACCGGACCTGCGGCTGAACAAGTGGGGAAACATCGAAATTGGCGAAGCGGGCGACACCAGCCTGGCCGGCGTGTTTGCCGGCGGCGACATCGTGCGCGGCGGCTCCACCGTCATCCTCGCCATGGGCGACGGCAAGCGGGCGGCGGCGGCGATTGACGCCTGGCTGGGTGCGCGCTGAACCACTCGCCAGAGGGGCGGTTGCGGTGCGCCGGCGACAGGTTTTCCCCGGCGGAATCGACCAATCCTTTTCGCCTCAGCCCTTCTTCAGGATTTTGCTGAGCGCTTCGGGAAAAGGGTGCAGGGACAACCCAAGAGCCTCGGCCCAGGGGCGGGGATCACAGACATTGCCCGCCAAAAGCATCGTCAACTGGGTGCGGGTGATAGGGAAGCGCGGCAGTTGGTCGAACAGGGCGATGACCGGCCGCACCAGAAAAACCGGCTGGTGCAGCTTCGGCACCCGGCGGCGGCCAACAGCGGCGCCGACCAGATCGAGGACTTCGTCGTAGGCGTAGTCGGCCGGCCCGCAGCAGTGATACGTTTGGCCGACGGCCGCCGGCGTCTGCAGGGCGGCGACGAAACCGGCGGCGACATCTTCCACCGCCACCGGAGTCATCCGGTACCGCCCGTCGCCGATCACCGGCACCACCGGCAGCCGACGCACCAGATCGGCCAGCATGCCGACGAATTCGCTCCCCTCACCGAAAATCAGGGAGGGGCGGAAAATGGTCCAATCGAGATGCGAGGCGCGCACCTCTTCTTCCGCCCGCCACTTGGTCCGGTGGTAAGGCGATTCGGCGTTCTCCCGCGTCCCGTTGGCGCTCATGTGCAAAAACCGGCGCACCCCCTGCGCCGCCGCCGCCGCCAACATATGGCCGGTTCCTTCGACATGCAGCCGCTCGAAGGTCACCCCCCGGGCGGGATTTTCGCGGATGATTCCCACCAGGTGGATCACCGCCTCGCAGCCCCTCAGGGCGCCGTCCAGAGTCGCCGGATCGGTAACGTCGCCGCGGCGGATCTCGATTCCCTCGCGGATCGCCAGCCCGCTCTCGGAGCCGGGCCTTACCAGCATCCGCACCAGGTGTCCGGCCTCGATCAGCTGCCGGAGTATCTCGCCGCCGACGAATCCGGCGCCGCCCGTCAAAAAAACCCGCATATTTGCATCCTCCCGCCAAACAAATCGAAGCCGTTGCTTCCGCCCCGGGTCTAGCCTTTAATCACCGCCATCGGCCGCAGACGCGCGACGATCTTGCCGATTCCCGCAGCCTGCACCACCCCGACCACCTCCATCACATCTTTGTAGGCCGCGGAAATCTCCTCGGCGACGGTCGCCCGGCTGGCGGCGCGCACCAGAATGCCGCGGGCGGCCAGATCGGCGAGGATGTCCTGGCCGCGCGCCGCTTTTTTCGCCGCATGCCGGGAGAGCACCCGGCCGGCCCCGTGGCAGGTGGAGCCGAAGGTTTCGGCGAAACCGCCGGCCGTGCCCACCAGCACGTAGGAGTAACGCCCCATGTCGCCGGGGATCAGCACCGGCTGGCCGATCTCCCGGTACGGCGCCGGCGTTTCCGGGTGCCCGGGGGGGAAGGCGCGGGTCGCGCCCTTGCGGTGCACGCAGAGGCGGCGCTGCCGGCCCGCCACCACATGGTCCTCGAATTTGGCGATGTTGTGGCAGACATCGTAGACCAGATTCAGGCGCAGATCGGCCGGGCCGAGGCCGGTGACCTGCTCGAAGGATTCGCGCACCCAGTGGGCGATCAGCTGCCGGTTGGCGAAGGCAAAATTGGCGGCGCAGGCCATCGCCGCCAGATATTCCTTCCCCTCCGGACTGGCCAGCGGCGCGCAGCACAGCTGCGGGTCGGGCAGTTCTATGCCGTATTTGCGGCTCGCCTGGCGCATCACCCGCAGATGATCGTCGCAGACCTGATAGCCGAAACCGCGGCTGCCGGTGTGCACGGTGACCGTCACCTGACCGGGGAAAAGGCCGAGCACCCGGGCCGCCGCTTCATCCTCGATGGTTTCGACCTCCTGCACTTCGAGAAAATGGTTGCCGCTGCCGAGGGTGCCAAGTTGCGCCCGCCCCCGTTCCTGCGCCCGTTCGCTGATCCGGTCCGGATCGGCGCCGGCAATTGCCCCCCGCGCCTCGATATGCTCCAGATCGCCCGCCGTGCCGAAACCCTGCCGGATCGCCCAGCCGGCGCCCTGCGTCAGCAGCTGCCGGTAATCGCCGGCGCTCAGGCGCAGATCGCGGCGGCTGGAGCCGACGCCCGAGGGAACGTTGCGAAACAGGACGTCGGCCAGTTGCGGCAACAGCGGCCGCAGCTGCGCAGCGTGCATTGCGGAACGCAGCAGGCGCACCCCGCAATTGATATCGTAGCCGACGCCGCCGGGGGAAACCACCCCCTCGTCGGGATCGAAGGCGGCCACGCCGCCGATGGGAAATCCATACCCCCAGTGGATGTCGGGCATGGCGATGGAAGGGCCGACGATCCCCGGCAGGGTGGCGACATTGGCCACCTGCTGCAAAGCGTTCTCCTCGCGCAGCAGATCGACCATCGATTCGCTGGCGAAGACCAGGCCCTCGGTGCGCATCTTCCCCTCGCGCGGAATGCGCCAGCGGTTCGGGCCGCATCTCTCCAATTTAATGGCCATCGGCCACGCTCCTTTACAAATCGACGAAAACCCGCGCCCGCCAGCGGCCGTTTTGCTCCTCCACCCGCAACTGATGGTAGGTGACCGCTTTGACCTCGCGTTCCAGCCGGTGGCGTTGCGGATCGAAGGGCTCGCCTTCGAGCCGGGCTTTCAGCCGCCTGGCGCCGACCTCCTCGATGTGAAAAACGGCGGGGAAAAACCCCTTTATCTCCAGCAGGAAAAGAACCTCGTTCAGCCAGTTGACCAGCAGTTCGCCCAAGTCCTCGCCTTCGATTTCGATGCGCCGCATCTGCCGGATCTCCGGCTTTTCGCGGCCGGCCACCACCGCCATCAGGCCTTGCGCCGCCTGGAGGAAAAAATCGGCGAGATCGTCCCCCTCGATTTCGATGCCCATATCGGCGGTATGTTCAAGCAGGCGGTGGCGTCCCACTATTCGCGCCGCTCCCAGGTCACCCGGCAGAGGGAATGATTGTCGCTCCAGTCGATGTTGAGTTCGCCCTGATGCGCCTTGTGCAGCGCCCGGCCGATGTGTTCGGCCAGTTTCTCTTCCGTCGTCTCCACCAGCAGGGCGTCGCCTTCGGGCTTGATGCTCATGATGCGCCCAAGCGGATTTTTCGCCATGGCATTGTTTTCGGTGTTGCGCAGAATGTTGAGAATTTCCTCCTCGTGCTGCCACAGGTAGTCCCCCTTGAGGGTGACGACCCCCTCGGGATACAAATCGCTCATCTTCCGGCAGGCGGGGCACACGACCTCGGTGGCCGTCTCGTGCTCCTGAATCTCCACGTAATCCTTCTCTTTCAGGTACCACCTCTTGTTGCGGTAAATGGCATGACAAACGGTGCAGAGCGCCGGCTCGGGCAACCCCTCGTCGAAGACGTAGGGATCGGTGGTGCGCTGGTTGCGCCCGCGCTGATTGTTCGGATCGACTTCAAAGCGGCGAGGGCCGCGATCCATGTTCTGGTCTCGTCTGGTCGGCATGAAATCCCCCTGGGCAAGAGGTTGTTAATCCATCTTTTCTTTTCCCAGTATAGCACCGATATCCGGGGATCATACCTCGCCGCGCGCACGGCCCGAGCTCTGCGATCCCGGCGGGCGGTGCAAAGTTTAAAAAGCTCTTGACATCGCAACTTTAATCAAGATATGAACACAGTTATATTTTTGCCAAATCTCATTTCTATTAATCCAGCAAATCCTGCAATTTTTTCGTGGAACATTGTTTTATCGATTCTCGCAAAGGAGGTTAAGCGAATGCCAAGTGAACCGCTCCCGCCGACGTCGAAGGTCTCCGAAGAATGCCTGCAGAAATGGGAAGCCCGCGGGGTGACCCGTCGGGATTTCATGAAGTTCTGCTCGGCGATGACCGCTTCGCTGGCCCTGCCGATGAGCTTCATCCCGCGGATCGCCGAAGCGCTCGACGCCGACAACCGGCCGCCGGTGATCTGGATGGAATTCCAGGGATGCACCGGCGATACCGAAGCGCTGCTGCGCGCCAACGCGCCTACCGCCGCCGAAATCATTCTCGATCACCTCTCCATCGAGTACAACGAGACGATCATGGCCGCCGCCGGCCACCAGGCGGAAAAAGCCAAGTGGGATGCGGTGGAGAAGTACAAAGGCAAATACATCGCCATCGTCGAGGGGGCGATCCCGATGGCCGACGGCGGGGTGTACTGCACGGTAGGCGGCGAGAGCGCCCTGGCCATCGCCCGCAAAGTATGCGGCAACGCGGCGGCGACCATCGCCGTCGGCAACTGCGCCTCCTACGGCGGCTTGCCGGCGGCGGCGCCGAACCCGACGGGCGCAGCTTCGGTCTCGCAGGCGGTTCCCGGCATTTCGGTGGTGAATCTGCCGGGGTGTCCGCTGAACGCCACCAACCTGACGGCGGTCATCGTCCACGTCCTCACCTTCGGCAAACTGCCGGCCACCGACGCCTTCGGCCGACCGAAATTCGCCTATGGCAAGCGCATCCACGATAACTGCGAGCGGCGCTCCCATTTCGACGCCGGCCAGTACGCCGAGGCCTTCGGCGATCCCGGCCATCGGCAGGGATGGTGCCTGTACAAGCTGGGGTGCAAGGGGCCGGAGACGTTCCATAACTGCCCCACGGCGCGCTACAACGAGGGGACGAGCTGGCCGGTAATGGCCGGCCATGGCTGCATCGGCTGCTCGGAGCCGGGCTTCTGGGACACCATGAGCCCCTTCTACCGGCGGCTGCCGCAGGTGCCGGGTTTCGGTATCGAAGCGACGGCCGACAAGATCGGCCTCGGCCTGGCGGCCGGCACGGCGGTGGCTTTCGCCGCGCACGGGGTGGCCAGCGCCTTCCGCCGCGGCGACGCCATGGAATCGGGCAAAGTGAAAAGGGAGGAGTAACCGATGAGCCAGAAAATAGTTGTCGATCCGATTACCCGTATCGAGGGGCACCTGCGCATCGAGGCGCAGATCGCCGACGGCCGCATCCAGAACGCCTGGAGCTCCTCCACCGCCTTTCGCGGCATCGAGACGATCCTCAAGGGGCGCGACCCGCGCGACGCCCACCATTTCACCCAGCGCTTCTGCGGCGTCTGCACCACGGTCCATTCGATGGCCAGCATCCGCTGCGTCGAGGACGCCCTCGGCATCCGGGTGCCGGACAACGCCCGGCTCATCCGCAACCTGATCATGGGCATCCAGAGCGTGCATGACCACGTCATCCACTTCTATCATCTGCACGCCCTCGACTGGGTCGATATCGTCAGCGCTCTTGGCGCCGACCCGGGCAAGACGGCGCAGCTCGCCCAGTCGATTTCCGATTGGCCGAACAACAGCGCCGGCTATTTCAAGCAGGTGCAGGAGCGGATCAAGGCCTTCGCCGGCACCGGGCGCCTCGGTCCCTTCCAGAACGCCTACTGGGGGCACAGCGCCTACCGCCTGCCGGCGGAAGCCAACCTGATGGCGGTGGCCCATTATCTTGAGGCCCTCGAATGGCAAAAGGACGTGATCAAAATCCACGCCATCCTCGGCTCGAAAAACCCCCACCCGCAGACCTTCCTCGTCGGCGGCATGTCCATCCCCGTCGATCCGGACAGTCAGAACGCCCTCAACGCCGACAAGATCGCCTACATTGGCAAGCTGTTGAAAAAAGCGCGCACCTTCGTCGAGCAGGTCTATATCCCCGACCTGCTGGCGGTCGCCTCCTTCTACAAGGAGTGGGCGGGGATCGGCGAGGGGGTGGGCAATTTTCTCGTCTACGGCGATTTCCCCATGGACAACAGCGGCTCGGTGGAGAGCTTCTACTTCCCGCGCGGCGTGGTCATGGCGAAAAACCTGGCCCGGGTCGAGGCGATGGATCAGGACAAGATCACCGAATACGTCACCCACTCCTGGTACACCTACAGCGGCGGCGACAGCCAGGGGCTGCATCCCTACGACGGCGAAACCCGGCACGGCTACACCGGGCCGAAGCCCCCGTATGATTTTGTCGACACCGACGGCAAATACAGCTGGGTCAAGGCGCCGCGCTACAAGGACAAGCCGATGGAAGTCGGCCCCCTGGCGCGGATGGTTGTCGCTTACGGCAAGGGGCACAAGGAAGTACAGGCGACGGTTAATTTTGTCCTCAATAAGCTGGGTGTCGGTCCCGAGGCGCTTTTTTCCACCCTCGGCCGCACCGCCGCCCGCGGCATTGAGACGCTGCTGCTGGCGCAGAAGAACGAACAATGGCTGAACCAGCTGGCGGACAACATGGGGCGCGGCATTCTCGAGGTGCACAACGGCGAGAAGTGGGATCCGGCCACCTGGCCGCGGGAGGCGCGCGGCTTCGGCTATCACGAGGCGCCCCGCGGCGCCCTCGGCCACTGGGTGCGCATCGAAGATCAGAAGATCGCCAATTTCCAGGCGGTCGTCCCCTCCACCTGGAACGCCGGGCCGCGCGACGCCGCCGGCCAGATGGGGCCCTACGAGGCGGCGCTCATCGGCACGCCGGTCGCCGATGCGGAAAAACCGCTGGAGATCCTGCGCACTATCCACTCCTTCGACCCGTGCCTGGCCTGCGCGGTGCATGTACTCGACGGCAAGGGGACGGAGATCGTCAAGGTGAAGGCGCTTTAGGCACCGTGACGCGTGATCCGTGACACGTGCTCTGCTCAGATCACGGATCACGGATCACGGATCACGGCTTACGGAGGTCATATGCTCGAAATACGCTACGTCTGGGAATGGCCGGTGCGCCTGACGCACTGGATCAACGTGCTGTCCATCGTTGTCCTGTCGTTCACCGGGTTCTATATCGGCTATCCGTTCATCACCGCCCCGGCGACCGCCGGTTGGGTCATGGGCTGGAACCGCTTTCTGCATTTCGTCTTCGCCTATCTGCTCACCATTTCGCTGGCGACGCGCATTCTCTGGTTTTTCCTCGGCAACCGGCACGCCTCCTGGCGCGCCTTTGTCCCCTGGGCAACCACGGAGGGGCGCAAGAACATGGTCGGCACCTTCCGCTATTACACTTTCCTGAAGAAAAAGGTGCCCTACGTCATCGGCCACAATGCCCTGGCGGCGGTCGCCTATTCGGGGATTTTCGTCCTGATCGCCCTCCAGGTGGTCAGCGGTTTTGCCCTGTATGGCCAGTTCCAACCCGGCGGTTTCTGGGACGGCCTGTTCGGACCGCTCCTCGTCGCCTTCGGCAACCAGGGGCTGCGCCTGACCCATCATGTGATCATGTGGCTGCTGATCGGTTTCGCCATTCACCACATCTACAGCGCCTGGCTGATGGACATCAAAGAGAAAAACGGTACCCTTACCAGCATCTTCAGCGGCTACAAATTCATCGATCCGGAGGATATCGGATGAGTATTCTCGTTCTCGGCCTGGGCAACAGCCTGATGACCGACGATGCTTTCGGCCCGCTGGCGGTCGCCGGCCTGCTTGAGCGCTTCGCCTTGCCGCCGGAAGTGGCGGTGGTGGACGGCGGCACCTTGGGCCTTGATCTGCTCCCCCGCCTCGAAGGGGTGGGAAAACTTCTCATCCTCGATGCCGTCGATCTGGGGGAAGCGCCGGGAACGGTATTTCGTCTACACGGCGAAGAGGTGCCGCGCGCCTTCGCCAACAAACTCTCGGTGCATCAGATGGGGCTGCAGGATCTGCTGGCGGTGGCCGAACTGCAGGGGCATCTGCCGGCGGAACTCGTCGTCTGGGGAGTGCAGCCGGCCTCGGTCGACATCGGCCTCGGCCTGTCGCCGGCGGTCGCCGCCGCCCTGCCGGAGGTGGTGCGCAGCGTGGTGGAGGAACTGCAGGGCTGGGGAGTAGCGCCGCAGCGGGTCGCCTGAGCGGGCGGTCGCGCAAAACGCATCAGCAAAAAGATCCACCCCTCGGTCTGGCAGCGCTGCGGCGAAATATGAACGGCATCGATTCAATTCCTTCGGATGTTTTCGATTTTCCTTTTCTCTTGTGATTAAATTTGCCAAAGATTGCTTTCCGCTGAAAACACCGGGGAAAGCCATCTCGCATTTGTTTATTATTCTTATAAGTAACCCTGTGGCGGCTGGAGCGAGCTTATCCATCAAAGGTGATGACCATGATTAATGCCAAGGACCTGGGACTGAAGAGTGTCGGCACGATTTTCCACAATCCGAGCCACCAAGAGCTGTTCGAGCACGAACAGGAGAAGAACGAGGGACGAGTAGCCGCCAACGGCACAATGATGGTCGATACCGGCAAATTCACCGGCCGCTCGCCGAAGGACAAGTATTTCGTCCATCAGAGCCCGTCGGCGGCCAACATCGCCTGGGGAAATGTCAACGTGGCGATGGCGCCGGCCATTTTCGACGAACTGCACGCCGAAGTCCTTGAGTACCTCGCCGGCAAGGATCTCTACGTCACCGACGGTTTCAGCGGCGCCAACGTCAAAACCCGCAAGTCCGTGCGCTTCGTCACCGAGTTCGCCTGGCAGTCGCATTTCGTCAAGAACATGTTCATCCGCCCCGATCAGCGGGATCTCGCCGATTTCGCCCCCGATTTCACCGTCTACAACGCCAGCAACCTGGCCAACAAGGATTGGGAGCGGCACGGCTTGAACTCGGAGGTGTTCGTCGCCTTCAACATCGAGAAGAATGTCGCCATCATCGGCGGCACCTGGTACGGCGGGGAGATGAAAAAGGGCATCTTCACCATGATGAACTATTGGCTGCCGCTGCAGGGGATTCTTTCCATGCATTGCAGCGCCAATGTCGGCAAGGGGGGCGACGTCGCCCTGTTTTTCGGCCTCTCCGGCACCGGCAAAACCACCCTCTCCACCGATGCCGCCCGCAAGCTCATCGGCGACGACGAGCACGGCTGGGACGATGAGGGCATCTTCAACTTCGAAGGGGGCTGCTACGCCAAGTGCATCAACCTCGCGCAGGAGAGCGAGCCGGAAATCTACGCCGCCATCCGCCGCGACGCCCTGCTCGAAAACGTGGTCGCCGACGAGGACGGCGTCATTGACTTCAACGACCGCTCGAAGACGGAGAACACCCGCGTCTCCTACCCCATCGACCATATCGACAACCATGAACCGAGCCTCAAGGCAGGCCATCCGAAGAACATCATTTTTCTCACCTGCGACGCCTTCGGCGTGCTGCCGCCGGTCTCCAAGCTGACCCGCGAGCAGGCGATGTACTACTTTCTCTCCGGCTACACCGCCAAGGTGGCCGGCACCGAACGCGGCGTCACCGAACCGCAGGCGACCTTTTCCGCCTGCTTCGGCGAAGCCTTCCTGCCGCTGCACCCGACGGTCTACGCCCAACTGCTCGGCGAGAAGATGGCCCGGCACGGCGTCAACGCCTATCTGGTCAACACCGGCTGGACCGGCGGCGGCTACGGGGTCGGCAAGCGCATGAGCATCAAGGCGACCCGCGCCTGCGTCAACGCCATCCTCGAGGGCGGCATCGAGAAGGCCGAGTTCGAGCAGACCCGCTGGTTTCGGCTGAACATCCCGAAGGCGCTGCCCGGCGTCGACAGCGCCCTGCTCAATCCGCGCAACTCCTGGGCCGACAAGGAGAAATACGACGCCACCGCCAACAAGCTGGCCGGCATGTTCATCGAAAATTTCAAAAAATACATCAAAACCAGCGACGGCTTCGATTTCACCCAGGCCGGACCGCAGATGTAACAGATTCCCATCGCTCGCGGCGACACCAGGGGCCGCTCCCACCGGAGCGGCCCTCGCAACCGAGTGCTATCCCATGTGCCTGATCCTCTTCAGTTGGCGCCAGCGCGCCGACTATCCCCTGGTGTTGGCGGCCAACCGCGACGAATTCTATGACCGGCCGACGGCGCCGGCCGCTTTCTGGCCCGAGACGCCGCAGCTGCTGGCGGGCCGCGATCTGGTCGGCGGCGGCGCCTGGCTGGGGATGACGCGCGGCGGGCGGTTGGCGGCGATCACCAATTTCCGCGCGCCCGACGAAAAACGCCCCGGCGCCCCTTCCCGGGGCCGACTGGTGCGGGATTTTCTCGCCGGCGATCTGCCGGTGACCGACTTCCTGCGCCAGCTCGATCGGCGCGTCGGCGATTATTCCGGCTTTAACCTGCTGGTCGGCGACGGGCGGCAGCTCGGCTATTACGCCAGCCGGACCCGACAGGGGCGCATCCTGCCGCCCGGCCTGTACGGTTTGAGCAACCATCTACTCGACACTCCCTGGCCCAAGGTGACCACGGGCAAAGCGGCGCTGGCGAAGGTGCTCGGCGCCCCCGAAATCGATCCGCAGGCGCTGTTCGCCCTTCTCGCCGATCCGGCCCGGGCGCGAGACGACTTGCTCCCCGACACCGGCATCGGCCGCGATTGGGAACGGCTGCTGTCCTCCCGGTTCATTGCCGGCGCGACCTACGGGACGCGCGCTTCGACCCTGTTGCTGATCGACGCCGCAAAACGGGCCACGTTTCTGGAGCGGACTTTTCATCCGGGCGACGCCGCCAGCGAGGTGCGGCGGCGCTTTCAAATTTCCTGAACTCTCGTAAGCTTCTGGACTTTATCTGCCGCTTTTTGTATCTTTCCAGCACGCCGTGCATCCGCGCGGCGGCACCGCCGCGACCGCGGCCCTTTACCCGGAGGCATTTTGGACGGACCGAGTGAACGCAAAGACCTGCACATCCCGGAGGTGCTCCCTCTTCTGCCGGTGCGCGATGTGGTCATTTTCCCCTACATGATTCTTCCCCTGTTCATCGGCCGCGAAAAATCGAGCGCGGCGGTGGATGCCGCCCTGGCCCGCGATCGGCTGATATTCCTCGCCACCCAGAAGGATGTGGGGGACGAGGACCCCGAGCCGGAGGACATCTACGCCATGGGCACGGTGGCGATGATCATGCGCATGCTCAAGCTGCCCGACGGCCGGGTGAAAATCCTGGTGCAGGGGCTGGCCAAGGGACGGCTGCAGGAATTCGTCGACCATGATCCCTACTTTTCCGTCCGGGTGCTGCGCGTTCAGGAGCCCCGCGTCGCCGAGATCACCATCGAAATCGAGGCGTTGATGCGCACGGTGCGCGCGCAGCTGACCCAACTGCTCGGCATGGGCAAGGAGTTGCCCGCCGAGGTCATGGTGGTGGTGGAAAATATCGAGGACCCGGGCAGTCTCGCCGACCTGATCGCCAGCAACATGGGTCTGAAGGCCGCCGAAGCGCAGGCGCTGATCGAGGTGATCGAGCCGCTGGAGCGTCTGCAGCGGGTGAAAGACCTGCTCGCCAAGGAGCTTGAGCTGGTGACGGTGCAGAACCGCATCACCTCGCAGGCCAAGGAGGAGATGGGGAAGAGCCAGCGGGAATATTTTCTGCGCGAGCAGTTGCGCGCCATTCAGGCGGAACTGGGGGAGACCGACGCCCGCGCCGAGGAGGTGGCCGAACTGCGGGAGAAGCTGGCCGCGGCCAAACTACCGAAGGAGCCGCTGGCGGAGGCGGAGAAGCAGCTGCGCCGACTGGAAACGATGCACCCCGAAGCCGCCGAATATTCGATGCTGCGCACATTTCTCGACTGGATGGTGGATATCCCCTGGAGCCGCACCACCCGCGACAATCTCGACCTGAAAAAGGCGCGCAAGGTTCTCGACGAGGATCATTACAATCTGGAGAAGATCAAGGAGCGCATTCTCGAATTTCTTGCCGTGCGCAAGCTGAAGAAGGACATGAAGGGGCCGGTCCTTTGCTTCGTCGGTCCGCCGGGCGTGGGCAAGACCAGCCTGGGCAAATCGATCGCCCGCGCGCTGGGACGCAAGTTCGTGCGCATCTCCCTCGGCGGGGTGCGCGACGAGGCGGAGATTCGCGGCCATCGCCGCACCTATGTCGGCGCGCTGCCGGGGCGCATCATCCAGGGGATGAAGCAGGCCGGCACCGCCAATCCGGTGTTCATGCTCGACGAGCTGGACAAGATCGGCGCCGACTTTCGCGGCGACCCCTCCGCCGCCCTGCTGGAGTTGCTCGATCCGGAGCAGAACCACGCTTTTTCCGATCATTACATCAACCTCCCCATCGACCTGTCGCGGGTGCTGTTCATCGCCACCGCCAACATCATGGATCCGATCCCGTCGGCCCTCAAGGACCGCCTGGAAGTCATCCGCCTCTCCGGCTACACCGCCGAGGAAAAACTCTCCATCGCCCGCCAGTACCTGATTCCTCGGCAGATGGAGAAAAACGGGCTCAAAACCACGGACGTGCGTTTTTCTGATCCGGCCATTCTCAAACTGATCACCGGCTACACCGCCGAGGCCGGCCTGCGCAACCTTGAACGGGAGCTGGGGAGCATCTGCCGCAAGGTGGCCCGGCGCTTCGCCGAAGGCAAGGCGAATCCGGTCATGATCAGCGAAACGGTGGTGGGCCGCTATCTCGGCGCACCGAGCTACCTGCCCGAAGAGGAGCGCCGGGAAGATGAGATCGGCGTCGCCACCGGACTCGCCTGGACCGAGGTCGGCGGGGAAATCCTCTATGTCGAGGCGACAACGATGAAAGGCAAAGGGGAGCTGATCCTGACCGGCTATCTGGGCGAGGTGATGAAGGAGAGCGCCCAGGCCGCCCTCTCCTATGCCCGGGCGCACGCCGCCGAGCTGGGGATCGATCCAGATCTGTTCGAGCAGAAGGCCATCCATATCCATGTGCCGGCCGGCGCCATCCCCAAGGATGGCCCGAGCGCCGGGGTGACCATGGCCACCGCCCTGATCTCGGTTCTTTCCGGCCGCCCGGTGAACAAGGATGTGGCAATGACCGGCGAGATCACCCTGCGCGGCAAGGTGCTGCCCATCGGCGGGCTGAAGGAAAAAGCGCTGGCTGCGGTGCGGGCGAATATTCATACGATTATCATTCCGCACCGCAACGAAAAGGATCTGGAAGAGATTCCGCGCCATCTGCGGCGCAAGATCGATTTCGTCCTGGCGCGCACCATGGACGAGGTGATGAAGGCCGCCCTGAAAGCCGAGGCATGAAGCTTGCAAAAATTGGGGAATTCGCCTTAATCGAACGCATTCGGCAGGCGGCGCCGGCCGCTCCCGGGCTGCGCCTGGGAATCGGCGATGACTGCGCGGCCATGGAAATCCCGCCTGGAGAGCTGCTGCTGACCAGCACCGACCTGCTCATCGAGGACGTTCATTTCCGCCGCAAGTGGTGCGATTGGCGACAGCTGGGCCGCAAGAGCGTCGCGGTGAACGTCAGCGATATCGCCGCCATGGGCGGGATTCCACGGGCGATCTACCTGGCTCTCGGGTTGCCGGCGGAGAGCGCAATGGCCGACATCGACGCCTTCATCGGCGGCTTTCTGGAAGCCGCAGGGGAATACGGAGCCGTTCTCGCCGGCGGCGACACCTGCCGCTCCCCCGGACCACTGCTGGTTTCCGTCACGGTGGAGGGTTCCGTGCCGGCGGCGGAAATGGTCACCCGCGGCGGCGCTCGCCCCGACGATATGGTTTACGTTTCCGGCACCCTGGGCGACAGCGCCCTGGCGCTGCGCCAGCTTGCAGCGGGGGAGACGCCGCACCCGCACCTGGCGCTGCGGCATCACGAGCCGACGGCCCGCGTCGCCCTGGGACGGGCACTGGCGGCGGCGCATCTGCCGACGGCGATGATCGATCTTTCCGATGGTTTGCTTGCCGATCTCGGGCATCTGCTGACTGCGGCCAATGTCGGCGCCGAAATCGAGGAAATCGCGCTGCCGCTGTCGGCGCCGTTTCGGGACGCACTGCGGCGGGATCCGCAACTGGCAGCGCTGCCGCTGACCGGGGGCGAGGATTACGAGCTGCTCTTCACCGCGCCGCCGGAAAAAGCCGATCTTCTCGCCCGAGTGGCGGCCGCGACCGGCGTCGGCATCACCCGCATCGGGCGAATCACCGCCGAACCCGAGTTGCGGTTGCTCGACCGTGAGGGGCGGCGGCAAACCCCGGCTCGTGGCGGGTATGATCATTTCGCCGGTTAGGCGCAGGCCCATCGGCCCACCCCGGCCGGTTGGCGCGGAGGGATCGTTGAAAGAAGCGTGCAGGCATTCCGCTCCCTTCGTGGGGAGCGACTTCAGCGAAGAGTCCTTCGCCGACTTGCGCGAGGTGCTGCTTCGCCGCCGTCACGTCGATCTTGCCCCCTACAAAGACAACTGCATCAAACGCCGCATCGCCCGCCGCGTGCGGGCGCTCGGGCTGGGCGATATGCACGCCTATCTTCGTTTGCTAAACGCCGATCCGAACGAATGCGAAAATCTCGTCGCCGCCTTGTCCATTCATGTTTCCCGGTTTTTCCGCAATCCCTCCACCTTCGCCGTCCTCGCAGCAGACACCCTGCCCAAGCAGCTGCGCCGGGTGCGGCAGGACAAACATGGACGGGTGCTCATCTGGAGCGTCGGTTGCGCTGGCGGGGAAGAACCTTATTCCCTGGCGCTGCTGCTGGATGAACTCGACCCGGGGCGACGCGCAGCGATTCTGGCCACAGACATCAGTAGCGATGTTCTGGTGCGGGCGCGCGAAGGACTTTACGACACCCTGCGCCTCACCGAGGTTTCGGCGGAGATTCGCCGCCGTTACTTCACCCCCGAGGCCGGCGGCTATCGCCTTGATGCCGGCATTCGCCGGCGGGTGCGTTTCCAGCAGCAGGATATCCTGTCCGCCACCGCTTACCCGGCGGCGGATTTGATCCTCTGCCGCAATGTCCTTATTTATTTCTCCCGGGAGGAGCAGGAAAAAATCCTTTGCCGTTTTTTCGCCGCCTTGCGCCCGGAAGGGGTTCTGGTTCTCGGCAAGGCGGAAACCCTGATCGGCAAGGCGCGCAGACTCTTCCATAACGACGAGTCCGGCGAAAGAATTTACCGGCGGAAGGATCTCCCGGCCGACATTTATTGCAGCTAACAGCAGGAGCGGAACATGCGCATCAGCATCAGTTACAAATTCATTATGGGCTTCATCATTGTCGTCGGCTCCATTGTCCTGGTGAATCTGGTCGTCCCTTCCCTGGGGATTCCGGCGGAGTGGCAACAGCTTTTTTCCGTCGCCTGCGCCCTGACCATCGGCCTGCTGCTGGGCTGGCTCTTCTCCCGCGCCTTTGCCGCCAGAATTCACTCGATCACCGGCGCCGCCGAACGCCTGAGCCAGGGCGATCTGTCGCAGGAGGTCTTCCTCAAACGCAGCTTCTTCCCCGATGAAACCAGCGATCTGGCCCAATCCCTGAACCAGGTGATGATCAGCCTGCGCGAGCTGGTAGGCTATGTCCGCGCCTCCTCGCTGAAAGTGGGCGAGGCGGCGCAAGGGCTCTCCACCACCTCGCAACAGACCAAAGCGTCGGCGCACGAGATCTCCAACTCCATCGAACAGATCAGCTGCGGCGCGGAAACCCAGGCGGAAATGGTCGAAAAGGCCTCCCGCCTGATCCGCGAGATGGCGTTGGCGGTCGACCTGATCGCCGCCTCGGCGAAAAAGATGTCCGCGTCCGCCAACGATACGGCCCTGACCGCCGAGAGCGGCGGCGAGACCGCCCGCGACACCCTGAGAATTCTGAAACAGGTGCTCGACGAAATCGAGACCGGCGGCGAACGGATGCTCTCCTTCAACCGACAGGTGCAGAAGATCGGCAAGATTGTCGAGGTGATCACCGGCATCGCCCAGAAAACCAACCTGCTCGCCCTCAACGCCACCATCGAGGCGGCGCGCGCCGGAGAATACGGTCGCGGCTTCGCCGTCGTCGCCGAGGAAATCAGCAAACTTTCCGATTCGACCGGCATTTCCGCCAACGAAATCACTCAGTTGATCGAAAACGTCCGGGAGGAAAGCAATCTGGTGCAAGCCTCCATGCAAGGGACGATCGAGGAAATCAATGCCGGTCGCGACGTGATCGATTCCACCGGCAACGCCTTTCAAGAGATCATCATCAACGCCAAGGACACCCAGACGAAGGCGAACAGCATCGCCGAACTGTCGCAAAGCCAGACCATGGGCGCCGGCAGTCTGGTCAAGGTCATTGACGAAATCTCGCGGGTGGTGACCGATAACGCCGCCGCCACCGAACAGGTGTCCGCCACCACCCAGCAGCAGTCCGCCGGCATGGAGGAGCTGGCCCAGTCGGCCCTTGCCCTCTCCTGCCTGGCCGAGGAATTGATCGAACGGATCAAGCAGTTTCGTCTGGAAGAAGAGGACTTCTGAGCATGGAACAGGTGCTGCTGTTTCGGATCGGCGAACAGCCTTATGGCCTCGAAGTGGCCAATCTGCAGGAAATTGTCGAGACGCCGCCGCTTTTTTTCATCCCCATGGCCCCCCCCTGCTTTTCCGGGGCGATGAACTTTCACGGGCAGATACTGCCGGTGCTCGATCTTCCCGGCTTTCTCGGCCAGAACGACGGCCGCAGGGACCGCCGGGTCATCGTCCTGGCCGCCCACCTCTGCGCCATGGCTTTTACCACCACGTCGGTGCAGCGGATCGTTTCCCTCGATGCCGATGCAATGACTCCCTATCAATCGATGGGCGATAGCAACGAACTCATCCGCTGCCGGTTCGACCGGGAGGGTGAAATGATCAATATTCTCGATGCCGCCGGCCTGGTGGCTGGTCTTGAACGTTTCTCTCAGAGGAGGAAATAAAATGGGCCTCAGGGTGCTGATTGTCGATGATGCCCTGTTCATGCGCAACATGCTGAAGGAGATCTTCCTGAAGGCCGGTTACGAAATCGTCGGCGAGGCCGGTAATGGCCAAGAGGCGGTCGAAGCGTATCGGCAACTGCGCCCGGACCTGGTGACCATGGACATCGTCATGCCGCTCAAAAGCGGCATCGAGGCGTTGCAGGAGATCTGCGGCGAGGATCCGCAAGCCCGCGTCGTCATGTGCAGCGCCCTCGGCCAGGAAACGCTGGTCATCGAGGCGGTGCAGGGAGGCGCCCGCGACTTCATCGTCAAGCCCTTCAAGGAACAGCGGGTCCTGGAAGTCGTGCGCCGGGTCACCGGCCAGACGGCGCAGGCCTGAGATGGACATGGAGCGATTCCACGAGATGTTCCTCACTGAATCAAGGGAACATCTGCAGCAAATGAATGAACTGCTGCCGGTATTGGCCCAGGCCCCCACCGACCGGAAGAATATCGACGCCCTGTTCCGGGCGGTCCATTCGGTCAAGGGGATGGCGGCCTCCATGGGCTTTGCGCAAACGACCGCCCTGGCCCACCGCCTGGAGGACACCATGTCCTCCTGCCGCAAGAGCGGCGAGCTGCCGACGGCCATCCTCGCCCCGTTGCAGGCCGGATTCGATCTGCTCGAAGGTTTGCTCGATGACATTGCAGAGCGGCGGCCGGAGCGGGATATTGCCGCTTTTGCCGTCGACCAGCCGCACTCGGCCCCCGTGGTTCCCGCGCCAGCCACGCCCGTTGCAGCCGCCGCATCCAGCGATTCGCCGCCACCGCAGACGCCCGGCACCCTGGAGGTAAAGGTGATTTTCGCCGCCGATGCCGCCGCCCCGGCGGCGCGCGCCCTGCTGACGCTCAGGGAACTGGCCCGGCTGGGAAAAATCGTCACCAGCCAGCCGACGGAAGAAGAACTGGTGCGCGGCGCGGCGGCGCCCGAACTCGCCGTTCAACTGCAAAGCGACCAACCGCCGGCCCAGATCCAGAAAAAAATGCAGGGGATGAGCGATGTCGAGCAGGTGCGGGTGCAAAAGATCGACTTGCCACCGGCGCCGCCCTTTGTCTCGCGCCGGGAGGATCGGGTGCGGTCGGTGCGGATCAACACCGAACTGCTTGATCGCTTCATCGATCTGACCGGCGAATTGATCACCAACCGCTACATTCTGCAGACCGCCCTGCGCGAGGAGCGCTGGCAGGACCTGCGCGCCGGGCTCGACCAGCAGGTGCGCCTGATCAACACCCTGCACCACAACGTCCTGCGCTCGCGCATGGTGCCGCTGGAGAGCATCACCAGCCGCTTGCCGCGCCTGGTGCGGGAGCTCTGCCGCACCACCGACAAGAAAATCGCTCTGCATCTCGAAGGTCAGGAGATCGAACTCGACCGGGCGCTCATCGAGGGGTTGGCGGATCCGCTGATGCACCTGGTCCGCAACGCCATCGATCACGGCATAGAGGCGCGCGGCGAAGTGCGCGTTCGCGCCTGGCGCGAACTGGATCAAGTCCTGATTGAGGTCGCGGACAACGGTCGCGGCATGGATCCCGCTTTCATCAGCAGGCGGGCGGTGGAAAAGGGGCTGATCTCGCCGACCCAGGCGAAGGCGATGCGCCCTGCCGATGCGCTGCAGCTGATCTGCTTTCCCGGTTTCTCCACCGCCGCCCAGGTGACGGAGATTTCCGGCCGCGGGGTCGGCATGGATGTCGTCAAGTCGGCGATGGAAAATCTCGGCGGCGTCCTCGCCATCGATTCGGCGCCCGGTCAGGGCACCCGTTTCCGCCTGAAACTGCCTTTGTCGGTGGCGATCATCAACCTGCTGCTCGTCGAGTGCGCCGGCCACCGCATCGGCATTCCGTTCACCCGTTTATTGCGGGCGCAGGAAATCGACCGCAGCGAAATCAGCACCCGCGGGCGGCAGGCGGTGGCGACCATCGGCGAAGAGGAGGTGCCGCTGCTCTCGTTGCGCAAAATCCTCGGCCTGCCGGCGCAGGCGCCCGGAGCGGCCGTGCCCATAGTTTTGACCGAAGCCCGCCATCGGCGGGTGGCCCTGGTCGTCGACCGCTTGGCCGGACAGCGGCAGGCCTTCGTCAAAACGTTGGGTTTCCCCCTCGATCATTTGCCGGGCGTCAGCGGCGCCACCGTTCTCGGCGATGGCAGCGTTATTTTCATTATCGATCCCCAAACCCTTCTGGATGGACGGCCGAGCCGGCCACCCGGCGGCAAGGAGTGCGGCCATGAGCTTCAACCGGCTGACGGCAGGGCAGCTTGACACCCTGAAGGAAATCAGCAATATCGGCATGGGGCATGCCGCTACCGCTCTCTCCCAGTTGATCGGTGAGAGCATTTTTTTGCGCGTGCCGCAGTTGAAGATCACCCCCATCGGCGACGTCCCCGATCTTCTCGGCGGCCCCGAGCAGGTCGTCGTCGGCATCACCCTGCAGATGCTGGGTGACGCGCGCGGCAGCATTCTGCTGATTTTCCCCCGGGAAAGCGCCCATCGTCTGCTCTCGCGCCTGCTCGGCGAGAAGGAAAAGACCCTGATTCTCAACGAACTCGGCGCCTCCACCCTCAAGGAGGTCGGCAATATTCTGGCTTCCGCCTATCTGAGCGCCCTCGGCAGTCTGCTGCGGATGAACCTGATCCCCTCGATTCCCCTTTTGGCCTTCGACATGGCCGGTGCGGTGGTCGATCATGTCCTTATCCAATTGAGTCAAACCGGCGACGAGGCATTGATGGTGGAGACCGTATTTTACGGCCAGGCCAATCCGAAGGAGGCCATCCGCGGACATTTTTTTCTTCTCCCTGATCCCGCTTCCCTCGAATTGCTGCTGAACGCGGTTGGGGAGCAATGATGCGGCAACTGGAAAGGGTCGGCATTTCCGAAGTCCGCATCGCCCGCGCGCCGGTCGTTCTCATTGCTTACGGCCTCGGTTCCTGTCTCGGCATCGCCCTCTACGACCCGCAAGTGCGCATCGGCGGTCTCGCCCACACCTTGCTCCCCGCGCCCCGTGCGGCGCTGCCGGAAATGCGGCCGACCAAGTTCGTCGATTCCGCCATCCGCCTGATGATCGATCGCTTGCTCGCCGAGGGCGCGGCGGCGGAGCGACTGATCGCCAAGCTGGTCGGCGGCGCCAACATGTTCGAACCGCTGTATCACCAAGCGGAGGAAGGGATCGGCGCCCGCAATATCCGCACTGCGCGGGAAACCTTGCGTAGCCTCCATCTGCCGCTGGCGGCCGAAGACGTCGGCGGCAATTACGGTCGTACGGCGGAATTCGATTTGCAAAGCGGGGAGCTGCGGGTGCGTTCGGTCCGCAGAGATGATAAGATAACGATTCTGTAAAGCGATCCCCTTCCCGGAGGTTTCCATGCGTCGCATATTCAACCTGCTGCCTTTTTTTCTGTTTCTGCTGCCGGCGGCGGCCCCAGGCGCCGAGGGCAACCTGAACCAGGTGGTCAATGCCCTGGAGGCGCCGTTCAAGGCCGATGCCGCCCGCCAGGCCATCCTCGACATGCAGGCCGATTTTTCCCAGGTGTCACGCCTGACATCTCTTGACCGCCAGCAGCACGGCGGCGGCAAGGTCGCCATCCAATTCAGCGCCGCGGTCAACGCGCAGGCGCCGCTGACCAGATTCCGCTGGGATTACGACCGGCCCACCGAGCAGGCGATCGTCTCCGATGGTCGCACCATGTGGGTCTATCTGCCGGAAAATCGCCAGGTGATCGAATCGGAAATCGACTCCGCCGGACAAAACCGCGCCGACGATCCGATGACCTTTCTTACCGGCCTCGGCAATCTGTCCCGCGATTTTCAGATTACCTGGGCGTCGCCCCATCAGGACGCCGAGGGGAATTACGCTCTCGAATTGCGTCCCCGCCGCCCTTCGCCGCTGATTGACCGAATGCTGGTGGTCGTCGATCGCCAGGCGGTGCACGCCAAGGGGCAAAAAGCTGTATTTCCCATTGTTTCCACCTCGGTCTTCGATCCGGGCGGCAACAGCACCTGGATCGAATTCGGCAACACCCGGGTGAATCGCGGCATTGCCGCCGATCGGTTCCGCTTTGTCCCCCCCGCCGGGGTGGAAGTGCTGCATCCCAGCGAAGGAGGAATGGGGTTCTGAGTCGCGACCCGACTCTTTCCCTGCGCGGGGATTCCATGCTATACATTTGCACCGGCGCACCGCGCCGCATTTTTTCCGGAGGGCGTCTTCATGCCAAGCTTTGACATTGTCTCCAAAGTCGATCTTCAGGAGATCGACAACGCCGTCAACCAGACCCGCAAGGAAGTCGAGCAGCGCTACGATTTCAAAGGGACCCACAACGAAATCGATCTGGAAACGGACGCCATCGTGCTGCTGGCGGCCGACGATTACAAACTCCAGGCGATCGTCGATATCCTGAAGGGAAAACTGGTGCGGCGCAACGTTTCCCCCAAGTGCCTCGATTTCGGCAAGAAGGAGCCGGCTTCGGCGGGCGCGGTGCGGCAACGGGTGGCGATCGTCCAGGGGATCTCGAAGGAGAAGGGGAAAGAGGTCGTCAAGACGATCAAGGACAGCAAGCTCAAGGTGCAAGCGCAGATCATGGAGGATCAGGTGCGGGTCACCGGCAAACAACTCGACGATTTGCAGGAAATCATTCAGCTGCTCAAGGGGCGGGATTTCGACATCGAACTGCAGTTCATCAACTTCCGGCAATAACCAGCGGACGCGCGGCGACCAAGGGGCGTCCGGCCCCGCCGCCCGCGATCTGCTTTCCAGAAAGAACCCATGAAGCAGAAAGTGAGTCTGGTCAGCCTCGGCTGTCCGAAAAACCTGGTCGATGCCGAAGTCATGCTCGGCCACCTGCCGGCCGACCGCTTCGAAATCGTCACCGATGAAGAACAGGCGGATATCATCATCGTCAATACCTGCTCCTTCATCAAAGAGGCGAAAGAGGAGTCCATCGAGACGATCCTCGAAGTCGCCGATTTCAAGACGAAGGGGCGCTGCCGCTACCTGGTGGTGACCGGCTGCCTGCCGCAGCGCTACGAAGAGGATCTGGTTCCGGAATTGCCCGAGGTGGATCTGTTCATGGGCACTGGGGACGCGCCGCGCATCGTCGAACTGCTCGACGCGCTGACCGGCCGGGAGCAGGTTCTGCAGGCGGTCGGCGCGGCCGAATTCCTTTACGACCACACCACGCCGCGGGTGCATTCCTCGCCCTTTTATTCGACCTACGTCAAAATTGCCGATGGCTGCGCCAATCGCTGCTCCTACTGCATCATCCCGCAATTGCGCGGCAATCTGCGCTCCCGCGACATCGCATCGGTGGTCGCGGAGGTGCGGCGGCTGGTCGCCGACGGGGTGAAGGAAATCAACCTCATCGCCCAGGACATCACGGCCTTCGGCGCCGACCGCCAGGACGGCGGCGGCCTCGAAGAGTTGCTGCGGGCGCTGGTCGGCATCGAGGGGCTGCAATGGCTGCGCCTTCTTTACGCGTATCCGGACGGCATTTCCGATGAACTGCTCGACCTGATCGCCGGCGAAGAGAAGATCTGCAAATATCTCGATATTCCGCTGCAGCACATCGACGACAAGATCCTCGGCATGATGAACCGCCGGGTCGACTCGGCCGCCATTCGCAATCTGCTGATCCGGATTCGTCAACGCATCCCGGACATCACCCTGCGCACCTCCTTCATCGTCGGCTTCCCCGGCGAAACGGAAGAGCAGTTTCAACGGCTGCTCGATTTCGTCAACGAAGGGCACTTTGAGCGCTTGGGCGTTTTCCGCTACTCCCGCGAAGAGGGGACGGTGGCCGCCGACCTGCCGGAGCAGATTGCCGAGCGGGTGAAAAAGAGCCGCTACGGCAAGCTGATGAAGGCGCAGGCCCGGATTTCCTTTCGCAAAAATCGCGCCCTGGTCGGCCGCACCGAACCGGTGCTGGTGGAGGGCCTCAGCGAGGAAACCGACCTGCTGCTGCGCGGGCGCAGCATTCGCCAGGCGCCCGACGTCGACGGTCAGGTTTACATCACCGCCGGTCAGGCCAACGTCGGCGACATCGTCCCGTTGAAGATCACCGACTCCTCCGAATACGACCTGATCGGCGAAATTGTTGAGGACTAGAAGCAGCCTGAATCCGTGTCCCCCGCCCTGAAACGCACAGCCATTATCGTTCTGCTCATCACCCTTCTGCTGCTTGCGGCCGTGTTGCGCCTGCGCTCCGCCGAGCCGGCGGCTGTCGTCCACCGGCAGCGGATCATGATGGGCACGGTGGTGGAGATCACCGCCCGGGGCGCCGACCGCGCCCGCCTGGAGCCGGCGGTGGCCGCCGCCTTCGCCGAAATGGCGCGCATCGAGGCGCTGATGGGGCCGGCGGCGGAAAGCGATGCCGCGCGCCTGTCCCGGGCCGCCGATAGCGTCGAGGTGGCGGCGGAAACCGCCGAGGTCATCGCCTTCGGCCTGCGGATGGCGGCGGCTTCCAGCGGCGCCTTCGATCTGACTTTGGGGCGGCTGAAAGCACTGTGGGCGATCGAAAGCGAGCGGCCGCGGGTGCCGGCGGCAGCGGACATCCGCGCCGCCCTGGCGGGGACCGGCCCCGGAGCGCTGACCTTGGCGGGACGCCGGGTGAGCAAGAGCGATCCGGCGCTGGCCATCGATCTTGGGGGGATCGCCAAGGGGTACGCCATCGACCGGGCCATCGAGACGCTGCGCCGGGCTGGCGTGAACAGCGCCTCGGTCAACGCCGGCGGCGATATCCGCCTTCTCGGCGACCGCGGCGAAGGCCCCTGGCGCATCGGCATCGAGCATCCGCGCCGTCCCGGCGACCTGCTCGCCGTTGTCCCGCTGGCCGACCGCGCCATCGTCTCCTCCGGCGACTACGAACGTTACTTCGAACAGGATGGCCGCCGTTATCACCACCTGTTCGATCCGGCGACCGGCTATCCGGCCGCCGCCTGCCAGAGCGTCACCGTGCTGGCGGCCAGCGCCATCGAAGCCGACGTGCTCGCCACCGCCGTTTTTGTCCTCGGGCCGGAAAAAGGATTCGCCTTTCTGCAAGCGCAGCCGGGGGTGGACGGCCTGATCATCGCCGCCGACGGCCGGCGGTTGGCAACCAGCGGCCTGTGGGAGATGATCGAATGGCGTTGACCGCCCTGCTGCGCCGTCCGACCCGCCTCGATTACTGCATCGTGCTGCTGCTCCTGCTGCTCACCGCCGCGTCTTTTTCCCTCCACCGCCCTGGCGCACCGGGGGAGCGGGTTGTGGCGGAGCGGGACGGCCGCCTGGTGTTCAGCGCGCCCCTCGCCGAAAATCGCCGCGTGACGCTGACCGGTCCTCTCGGGGAGACGCAGTTGGCGATCGAAAACGGTCGCGCTCGCATTCTCGCCTCTCCCTGCCTGCACAAAACCTGCATGCGGATGGGAGAAGCCATGCGGACGGGGGACTTCATCGCTTGCGTACCCAACCGGTTGCTGGTGCGCATCGACGGGAGCGCCGGCGAGCGCGCCGACTATGACCTGCTCAGTCGCTGAAGCGCAGGAGCTCACCCGGCTGCGCCGGCGCATCTTCCTCGCCCTGTTCACCGCCCTGGCGGTGGCGCTGCACACGCTGGAAGCCCTGCTGCCGTCGCCGGTCCCCTGGTTTCGTCCGGGAGCGGCCAACATCCTGACCCTCCTCGCCCTCTTTCTCTACGGCGGCCGCGCCGCCTGGAGCCTCACCCTGGCGCGCATCGGCATCGGCTCCCTGCTGCTCGGCCAGTTCCTTTCCCCCGGCTTTCTCCTCTCCCTGGCCGGCGGCTGCGCCGCCACCGCCCTGATGACCGCTGCCCGCGTCCTGTTCGGCCGGCATCTGGGGCCGGTCGGCGCCTCGGCCCTCGGCGCGGTCGGGCACGCGGCGGCGCAGGTGCTGGTCGCCTGGCTCGTTCTCATCCGCCATGACGGGGTGTGGCAACTGTTGCCGTTTTTTCTTCTTTTCGCCCTGGCAACCGGGGTGGTGAACGGGCTGATTGCCGATTATCTGCTGGCGCACCTCGGGCGGCATCCCGCTTTTCGCCACGCCAAAGAGGCCGGAAGGGTGGGACAATGATCGTTTTCCTGCTATAGTTTCCAGGTTTTGCCTCATCTGCCATTCACCCAAATTACGGAGGGACATCGATGAAGGTCATCCTGCCGGTCGCCGGCAAAGGAACCCGCCTGCGTCCGCACACCCATACCCGGGCCAAGTCGCTGGTCAGCGTCGCCGGCAAAACCGTCCTCGAACACATCATCAGTCGCCTGCAGCCGCTGGCGGCCAGCGAATACATCTTCATCACCGACGAAAACGGCGGCCAGATCGAAGATTTCCTGCAGCGTCGGTTTCCCGACCTGCCCTGTCGCTTCATCGTACAGAAGGAGCGCCTCGGGCCGGCGCACGCCGTCGCCCTGGCGGCCCCGCGCATCGACGCCGGGGACGATGTTCTGGTCGTCTTCAACGACACCATCTTCGTCTCCGACCTGACGGCGATTCCGCGCCTGAGCGCTGACTGCGACGGTCTCATTTATTCAAAGGAGGTCGAGGATTATCAGCGCTTCGGGGTGAACGTGGTGCGCGGGGAGTTCATCGTCGACATGGTGGAGAAACCGGAGAAGCCGGTGTCGAAACTGGCCCAGGTGGGGCTGTATTACCTCAAGGACGGGCCACGTTTCATGCATTGCATCGAGGAGACGATCCAGGCCGGCGAGACGGTGAAGGGGGAATATTACCTGCCGTCGGTCTTCATGCGCATGATCGGCGCCGGGATGAAGTTCCGCGCGCCGGAAATCGACGCCTGGCTCGACTGCGGCAAACCGGAGACGCTGCTGGAAACCAACCGCTTTCTGCTGCGCGGCCGCAATCACTGCCATGGCGAAGTGATCAATTCCGTGCTCATCGAGCCGGTGCACATCGGCGAAGGCGCCGTGGTGCGCGACAGCATTCTCGGCCCCAATGTATCCATCGCCGCCGGCAGCCGCATCGATACCAGCATCATCCGCGACTCCATCGTCAACGCCAACAGCGAGGTGCGCGACATCATTCTCAACGCCAGCCTGCTCGGCGACTCCGTGCGCCTGGTCGGCACCCCAAGGCGGATGAACATCGGCGATCATTCGCTGATCGAGATGGAGGGTTAGCGGTAGAAATCCGGGAACGGCAAACGGGCGACTTTCTTCGGCAAGTCGCCCGTTTCGTTTGCCCCTCCCGCCAGCGGTCTGCTCAGCCGCATTCCAGCGCCAGCGCCGCGTAGATCTTCGCCGCGGCGAGAACCTCGGCGAAGCTGGTCTGTTCGTCCGGGGTGTGCGCCACCTCCAGCGAACCGGGGCCAAGGATGAGGGGATTGACCCCGGCCTCGAAAAAAAGGTTGCCGTCCGAATGGGAGCGAAACGGCTCCTGGCGCAGCGGCAGGGACAGCCGGCGGTAGATGTCGGTCAGCACCTGCGCCGGCGAAGTATGGGCGGCGAGCCGGTAGCCCTGGGCAGCGAAGGCGAAGTCGACGTCCAGATCGAGCCCGCTGATCAGGTCTTCGGCGTGCGCGACACGCCGCCGGATCGCCGCCATCACCTTCTCCGGTTCCATGTCGGGGGGCAGGTGCAGATCGATCCAGCTCTCGCAACGGTCGGGAACGACGAAACCGGCCCGCCCGGAACTCATCTCCCGGATGGAATAGACGATCCCCGAATTCTCCCGGTTAAAGAGCGGATCGCGCCCCAGATGCAGCAGCACCCGCAGCATAGATTCGACGGCGTTGTGGCCAAGTTCGGGGAGGGAGGAGTGAATGCGTCGGCCGCGGGTGACGAAACCGGCCTCCAGATAGCCGTAATGGGAAAAACAGGGGTTGAGGGAGGTCGGTTCGCCGATCACCACCCAGCGCGGCCGCTGGTGGCGCAGGAAGGCGGCGCTGCCGTCGCCGTTTTCCTCCTCGCCGACCACCAGCAGCAAACCTATCGGCGGCTGCTCGGCCCGCGGCAACTCGGCCAGGGCGAGAAAGGCCTCGCACATGGCGGCGCAACCGCCTTTCATGTCGGCGCTGCCGAGACCGTGGATAAGGTCGCCTTCCTCCCGCGGACCGAAATCCTCCAGGTCGAAGGCGGTGACCGTATCGACATGCCCGACGAGGTAGAACTGCGGCTCCCCGGCGCCCAAGGTCAGACGCAGGTTGTAGCGCTCATCCGCCACCGGCTGCCGTTCGACCGCCAATCCCCGATCGCGGAAGGTCTCCTCGATCAGCAGCTGAACGTCCTCCTCCTTGCCGCTGGGGGAATAGGTTTGCAGCAGGTCCAGCAGCAGACGGCGCAGCCGCTGCGCATCGATCTTTCGCCAGATCGCCTCAACCCTGGTTGTCATGGCTTTTCTTCCTTTTTTTCGCCTTGCGCCCGAGATTCAGAGTCATGTAGACATGCTCCTGGACGTTGCCGAAACCCATTTTCTCGAAAAAGCCAATGGCGGCGCTGTTGTCGGCGTCGGTATCGATGATGATGATGCGCACCCCCTGCTCCTTCATCCGCCGGCGGATTTCCTTGAACAGCCGCTCGCCCACCTTCCCCTTCTGCACCCCTTTGCGCACGCCGAGCCAGACCAGATAGCCGTATTTCCAGGCGCTGTGGTGCTTCTCCACCGTGGTGCCGAGGGCGAAGCCGACGATGGCGTCGCCGGCCTCGGCGACCAGGCACAGCTCACTGTCGGAATTGAACAACGTGGTAATTTCGTATTCGTCCCAGGTGCGGTACAGGCTCGGGGAATACTCGGAGGTGAAAATTTCCTCGCCGATATGAAAAACGTGTGGCAGATCGTCAATGATCATCTCGCGAATGCGCATCTTCTCTTCGGTGGTATCCGGCATCTGTTCCTCCTTGTGGAACCCATGGCCTTGTTCCGCCGGGAAAATCCAGCTATGATCGGCGGAACGATCCCGGCCGCCCGGAGTAATATTACATGTCCTTTGAAACGATTTTGCCTTATCTGCTGCCGCCTCTGCTCGGGGCGTTCATCGGCTATGTTACCAACTACATCGCCATCCGCATGCTTTTTCGCCCATTGCGCCCCTGGCGGATCGGCGGGGTGCGCATTCCCCTGACCCCGGGGATCATACCAGCCAAACGCTTCGAACTCGCGGAAAAAATGGGCGACATGGTCGGCAGCCACCTGCTCACTTCGGAGGATGTCGGCCGCACCCTGGAAAAATCGAGTTTCCGCCGCGAACTGCAGCAGACTTTGCGGGAGAAACTCGACGGTTTTCTCGACCGCGATCTGGGGCCGGTCGCCACCCTGGTGCCGACCGCCTACGCTGGCCGCTTCCGGGAGTTGGTGGAGCTGCTGCGCTGGAAGGCGGTGGGCGCCATCTTCGATTACCTGGAGAGCGCCGAATGCGAGAAGAAACTGCGCGACTATCTGGCGCGCCAGGGGGATGAACTGCTCGCCCGCGACCTGGAGAGCTTTCTCACTCCAGCCCGCTATGAGCAACTGCGCGGTCACCTCGACGAACGCATCGGCGCCTTTCTGCATTCGGAGGCGGTCAGCCGCGGCGTCGGCCACTTCGTCGACGACAAAATCGAACGGTGGCTGAATTCGGAGCGCACGCTGCGCGAACTGCTGCCGGCCGATCTGGTGGAGGTCCTGCTCAGCCAGTTGGAGAAGGAAATTCCGCCGCTGCTGGAAAAATTCGGCGGCATGCTCTACGACCCCGATTTTCGCGAGCGGCTGGTGAAAAAAGGAAAGGAGGCGATCGAGGCCTTTCTCGACTCGCTGGGCGGGCTTTCCGGACTTTTGGCCGGCTTCATCGACATGAACAAGGTTTACGCCCGCATCCCCGAATTTCTCGACCGGGCGGGGGAGGAGATCGCCCGCTGGCTGCGCGAGGAGAAAACCCAGGCGCAGGTCGCCGAAATGTTGCGCGAGCGCGTGGGCGGTTTTCTCGATCGTTCGCCCGGCGCCTTTGTCGAGCGCCTGCCCTACGAAAAGGTGGCGGGAGTGCGCCGATTTCTGCGCCAGCGCGCGGTGGAACTGGTGCAGAGCCGGCGCGCCGCCGAAACCCTCCTCACCCTCGCCGAGCGCGGCATCGATCGCGTCAAGGATCGCTCCTTCGGCGTTCTGCTCACCCAGGCGCTGCCGGCCGGCGGCCTGGAGCAGGCGCGCCGGATGCTCGCCGACCGTCTGCTGGCGGCTTTGCGCTCCCCCGGCGCCCGGCAAGCGTTGACCACGGTGCTCGCCGCCAAAACCGAGCAATGGTTGTTTCAGGCGCCGCTGGGCAAGCTTTCCGCCCGTCTGCCGGCCGATGTGCGTGGAGAACTGGAGGACGGACTCTATGCCCAACTGGCGGAGCTGCTCAAACGCGAAGTGCCGCCGCTGGTCGATTCCCTCAACGTGCGGCGCATGGTGGAGGAGAAGGTCAACACCCTCGACGTGCTCAAGATCGAAGGGCTGCTGATGGGAATCATGCAGGAGCAATTCAAATACATCAACATTTTCGGCGCTTTCCTCGGTTTTTTGATCGGCTTGATCAATCTGGTGATATTGCGGTTTGCCTGACCGGGCTTTATCCCCCTGCGACGCAAACCGCCGCCAGTCTGGCGGAGGCCGGGCTGGATCGAGGCGAGCGGCGGGATGCGTTGTCGCACACAGCAAGATGGGGCGCTCCTTGCGGAGCGCCCCATCTTTTTCTTTATCCGGCTTGCCGTTTACCGTCGCAGCAGGCCGAACCCGCGCTTCTTCGCTTCGGCGGGCATCTTCCGCCCCTCAACGCCGGCGGTCTGCACCCTCGCCGCCGTCACCTCGGCCCAAAAATCGGCATAGTGTTCCACGCTGAACCGCTGGTCGCTCAAGGCGTCGGGATCGTCGCCACCGAGATAGACCGTTAACAGATGCTCAAAGCCGGTGATGCCGTCCCAGTCCTCGGCCTCCACCCATACCCAGCCGGCTTGGCCGATCTTCTGCCGATCGATCCAGCCGTCCATGGCGGCCGGCAGCGCCGGCACCTGCCACTGCGCCTTGTCGCCGGCCATAGAGGCCTCCCAGAAGGTCGGCGGCACCATCTCCTCTCCGACGAATTCGTGGCCCGTGGAGAGCTCAATGGTCACCAGATCGGGCGCCATGGAGCCGGCGCGGGTCCAGGAAATCGTCCCGTTCTGGTGCGCGAGGTTGGCGAATTGCAGATCCGGAAGGGAGAAACTCATGTTTTCGGTCAGAGCGTCCAGCCGCCGATAGGAGGAGGCGTAATTATCCCCGCTGTAGGCGCTGACCTGCGCTTCGAAGGGACCGGGGAAGTCGCCGGCGACGGCCACGGTGCCGAAGGTCGCAGGCTCGTCGAACCAATTGCGCCCCAAATCGTAGTACACCCCCTTGCGCTGCGCAGAGAAGGAAAGGTCGTCGATGGGCGCCGCTTCGCGGGTGCCGGCCAAGACCGTGTTCCAGGTGACAATCAGCGGATCGCGGTCCATGTCGATGGCGTAATTCGCTCCCGCGGTCAGGGTCTGGTCGAGGAGAAAACCGTACTTGTGGAGAGAGTACTGGGAAGGTTCATCCTCCTTCACGCCGCTGGCAAGCAGACTGAAGAGGTCGTCGTTCTGCCGTTGGGAAGAATACACCCACAAATTGTAATTGATCATATCATTGGTTAACGAAAGGAAGGGCTCCAGGTCCACCTCGACGATTTCCTGCGGCGGGCCGTCCGCCCCCCAATCCAATGTCAACGTCGCCTCGACAACCGATTGATCCTGATCGTCACGATACTCGTTGATATAGTAGACGTGGTCGCCAGCCGGCATCTCCACCAGCGTGTGCAGAGCCTTGCTGGTGGGTTCCGTCGTCGCCATGACGTGGTAACCGGAGGTTTCATAGCCGAGGGTCAAGGTAACCTTCTGCCGCCCGACATTGCCGAAGTCGGCCACGCCGTCGGCGCCGGTGACTTTGTAATCCTCCACCGCGACGTTGTCCACTCCGTGCAGCACCACATGCACCCCCGCCACCGGCTGGTCGCTGACGGGATCGTCCTTGAGCGTCACCTTGAGGCTGTTTCCGCCCACCTCGCCGCCGTAGACCACCGAACGCTCGGCGGTGACCGTGGCGCCCTTGTCGTCGGTCACGGTGAGGATGATGCGGGCCGTCCCCGCGCCGGTCGGAGCCGTCCAGGCAAAGGTCGCGCCCGCCCCGGTAGTTGGGGCGCCGACATCGGCCTGCCACGCGTACGTTATTGCGTCGCCGTCGGCATCCTGGGCCTGGGCGGTGAAGCGGACCTGTTCGCCCGAAGAGACCACGGCCCCCGGCTGGAGGGTGATCTGGTCAATGACCGGCGCCTGGTTGGGAATTTCGAAATCGACCACAACCGCGGCGGCGCCCACAACAACCGCCTGGCTCCCCACGCCGGGGGCATAGACCAAAAGATTGCCTTTGGGCACCTTCATCGCATATGCGCCCTGAGCGTCGGTCTTGGCCGTGACGCCGACATCGGTGTAGACGCTGAAGCCGGCGGCCGGCGCGCCGGTCCCTGCGTAGGTCACCGTGCCGGAGATCGCGCCGTCGTAGTTGAGGCACAGGGGGTTGGCCAAACGCAACCAGTTTTCCTGACCCGAGCCGCCCCGCAAGGTGCTCCCCTGTTCGCGGGGGACGAAAATTTCGTTGCTGGCCACGTTCCCTTCACCGCTGTCGGTCACCTCGTACTGGGCGGTGAGGGGGCCTTTTTTCGCCCACAGGGTGACGCGCTCCCGGTCCCCCTCGGCGGCGGACTGTTTCACGGTCATGCAGGCCCAGCCCTCCGCGTCGGTGGTGCCGAAGGTGGAGGCGTTGAAAGTCACCCCCCTGGCCTCCATCCGCACATTGGCGAGGGGCTGGCCCGCCTCGCAGTCGCGAACCTGCACGCAGACCACCGCGTGCTGCTCGATGGGGACATCGACGTTCCACCAGCTCAGATGGGTGACGCGGGCTTCGGCGAACAGGGTTCCCGCCACGTCGATGACCCGCGCGTCAGCAAGGCTATCGTCCTCCGGAAAGGCGTCCTCTCGCACCCAAATACCCTGCTCCTCGTCGAAGGACCACCAGGGGATGGTGTCGCCGGCGCTGTACACGGTCTGCAGCGCGTCGGGGAGACGCAGCCGCACCGTGGCCGGTTCGGAAAGGTCTTTGATCTCCTTGCCCGCGGCATCGAGGATGGTGATCTCGGTGAAGACGACGCTCTCCAGCAAGGTGTCGGCGGCGGTGTCGGCGCTCTCGGCGGCCATGAAATCGCCGGGAAAGGCGTCCAGCCCCGCATCGGTGGTCGGATCGCCGTAAAAAGCGGTGACATCGACGTTCCCCGACGCCCCTTGCAGGCTGCCGGCGGGGATCTCCAATGCAAGCACGTTCACCGCGTTCACCGCTGCGGAGACGCTCTGTGGTTGGCTGGGATCGAGGCCGGTTTCGGAGGCGTGATAGAGCGGCAGCGACACCGAAACGGCATAGCTCTCGCCAGCCGCCACGTCGAGAATCCGGGTGGCGGGCACCCGCCCGTCCATGGCGAAGTTCACCACCAGGCGCTTGTCCTCCGGCACCGGCACCGCAGACAGATGATAAAAACCATTGGCATCGGTGGTGGTCGTCTTTCCGCCCGCCGCAACGGCAACGCCGACCAGGCCGCCGCTGCCCGTGACCTGACCGGTAATGGTCGCGGCGCCCTCCTCGGCCGGCGCCTCCGGCGTGTGCTTTGTGCCGCCGCCGCTACCGCCGCAGGCGGCCAATCCCGCCGTCAGCAGAACAACAACAAGCAGCAAACAGGTTCGCTGAACGCTTCTCCACCCAGATCCCATGACAACCTCCCTAGAAAACGGTACGGCCAACGGTTCCTTCTGCGAAGCAAAAGCCATTGACTTTACTTGGAATTCTAAAGCAAACCCGGCGGATGAAGACAGTCGTCGTTTTGTCGTCCCAGGTGAAATCTTTTGCCTTTTGTGTCGTCTTTCCGTAAACTTATTTCCCATGAGAGTGCAATCCGACTTCGTCTTTGCCGCCTTCGCCTTTGCCGCCTTCGTCTGGTGGCTGCTGGCCGTGCCCATGGATGGTCCACTGCTGGCCGCGGACGGAGTCGTCGATGCCATTCCTTTCTTCCTTTTGCCCCACACGCTGAGCCTGGCGGTTATCGCCTGGGCCTGCCCGGTGCGACTCTTTCGCCGGCTGGCCCCGGCCGGCATTGTGCTGACCGTCGCCCTCACCCTGGCGGTGGCCACCTGGCCATCCGAAGCGCCCCACCTCCTTCCCCCGCTCGGCGTCTGCGGCGCCTTTGTCGCCATCCAGGCCAGCTGTCTGCTGCGCCAATCGCCCACCCCCATCCTGAGCGCCGCACTCGGCCTGGTCGCCGCCAACCTGTTGTTGATTCCCCTGCATGTCTGGCCCGGCGGCGGACCGGGGCTGGCCGCCATCATCTGCCTGCCCCTGATTCTGCTGCTGCTGCGGCGCCCCGCCCTGGCGGCGGAAGAGCCGCCACCCGTCGGCCTGTGGCGCTACCTGCCCTTCGTTCTGGTCTTTCACGTCCTCAGCGGACTGATGTACGGTTTCATCGCCCCCGCCTATAACAAGGTCGCATTCCTGCCCGGGGCGGAACTCCCTTTCTACATGGCCACGGTCCTCGGCGGCATTTGGCTGTATCAAAAGCATCGGGATCTCACCCTGGTCTGCGGCATCGTTCTGGGCATGGTCGCCTTTATCCTGCTGAAATCTCCCACCCCCCTTGCCGGCAACCTGAGCATGTTCACCATCCAGGCCGGCCAGGGCTTCGTCGATATCTTCCTGCTGGCCTATCTGCTCTCCTTCCCCCAACCGCTGCGATCCTTTGGCTTCGGCCTCGCGACGCTCTGTCTCGGCATCGCCGCCGGCCGGTGGCTCGAAAGCCTGCAGAGCGGATTGACCGAAACCATCGTCCTGACCGGACAGGTGGTCATCAACCTGTCGGTGATTGCCCTCTATCTGCTGAGCCGCCGCCCCCAACCCGCCCCGCCCATCGCGGCGCCCGCCCCGCCCATCGCCCCACCAATGCCCGAAGCCCACAGCCATATTCCCGACAACATTCGCCTGCTTTTGTCCGAGCGGGAATATCTGGTGCTGGCGCGCAGTCTCGAAGGCAGCAGCTATCGCCACACCGCGGCCGAACTCGGCATCTCCGAATCGACGGTCAAAACCTACATGAAGCGGATATGCGACAAACTCGGCGCCGTCGGTAAAAAGGATTTGCTCAGAATACTGGCACAGCAATAAAAAGGGTGAACAAGGCCGGAGCCGACAAAGCAAAAGCCGACATCCCCGTGCGGGCGTCGGCTCGCGTAACCGCGAGAGGCTTCATCAAACTCCTCGCCCACCACCCGCCCTTAATCTCCCCTGTCAATCCAAAACCCCCCAGCCCGCCCCATCCGCACCATGGCACTTGCTCCCGACCCGGTTTTCTGTGTTAAACTGTCGCCCGTTCGCCGCTTTTCCATCGGCCACCCCAACTGAAAAAGAGACCCTTTATGTATTTTCGCGATCAGCAGTTTCATTCGATCCCTCTGCCCGACTTGACCGAACTGCCGCCCCTCGGCATGGATTCCGCCAGCCTGGCCCGCGACTTTCGCCATTACTACACGCATAACCTGGGGCGCGACAAGCATTGCCGCTCCGTTCACTACGCCTACGAGGCCCTCGCCCTCGCCCTGCGCGACCGGCTGATGGAGCGCTGGAAAAATACCCGCTACGCTTATGAAGAGCGCGACTGCAAACGCGGCTATTATCTTTCCCTCGAATTTCTCATGGGCCGCACCCTGAGCAACGCCATGCTCAACCTGGGCGCCGACGAGATGGTGCGGCAGGCGCTGTACGGCCTTGGGCTGCACCTTGAAGAGCTGGCCGAGGCGGAGCACGACGCCGGGCTTGGCAACGGGGGCCTGGGGCGGCTGGCCGCCTGCTTCCTCGACAGCTGCGCCACCCTGCAGCTGCCGGTGCAGGGCTACGGCCTGCGCTACGAGTACGGCATGTTCCGGCAGCGAATCGTCAACGGGCAACAGGTCGAGGAACCGGACCACTGGCTGCGCGCCGGCCATCCGTGGGAAATCGAGCGACCGGAATACGCCCAGCGGGTGCACTTCGAAGGACGCAGCGAAAGTTATCGCGGCCCGGCGGGCGATCTGCTGATGCGCTGGGTCGACACCCATGACGTGCTCGCCATTCCCTTCGATCTGCCCGTCCCCGGTTATCGCAACGGCACGGTGAACACGCTGCGCCTGTGGAAATCGGTGGCCACCGACGAATTCGATCTGCGTGAATTCAACGCTGGCCTGTACCCCGAATCGGTGGCGGCGAAGAACGAGGCGGAGCACATCACCATGGTGCTCTATCCGAACGACAGCAGCGAAAGCGGCAAGGAGCTGCGCCTGAGCCAGCAGTATTTTCTCGCCTCAGCCAGCCTGCAGGACGTGCTGGGGCGCTGGGTGGGAACGCACGGGCGGGATCTCGGCGCCTTTGCCGACCTGAACGTTTTCCAGCTCAACGACACCCATCCGAGTTGCTGCGTGCCGGAACTGATGCGGCTGCTGATGGACGAGCACGGCATCGGCTGGGACCAGGCGTGGGAGATCACCACCCGGACGATGGCCTACACCAACCATACCCTGCTGCCCGAGGCGTTGGAAAGGTGGCCGGTGCGGCTTTTCCGTCGCCTGCTGCCGCGCCTGCTCGACATCGTTTTCGAAATCAACGCCCGCTTTCTGGCCGAGGTGGCCCTCCGCTGGCCGGGGGACATCGAGCGGCAACAGCGCATGTCGCTGATCGAAGAAGGACCGGAACCGATGGTGCGCATGGCCTACCTGGCCATCGTCGGCAGTTTTTCCGTCAACGGCGTCGCCGTGCTCCACTCCCGGCTTCTTTCGGCCGGTCTGTTCCGCGATTTCCACGAACTGTGGCCGGAGAAATTCAACAACAAAACCAATGGCGTGACGCCGCGCCGCTGGCTGGCGGGGAGCAATCCGGCCCTCTCGCGGCTGATCACCGCCACCATCGGCGAACAGTGGGTCGCCGACCTGCCGCAACTCGCAAAGCTGGCCGAGCATGCCGACGACCCAAGTTTCCGCCATCGCTGGGACGTCGCCCGGCAAATCAACAAGAAACGCCTGGCGGAGCTGGTCAAGACCGAGTGCGATGTCGATTTTCACCCCGAGGCCCTTTTCGACGTCCAGGTCAAGCGCATCCACGAATACAAACGGCAGTTGCTCAACATCCTGCACGTGATCCATCTCTACGACCGGATCAAACGGGGGGATGCGGCCGATTGGACCAACCGCTGCGTGCTCATCGGCGGCAAGGCGGCCCCCGGCTATGTCATGGCGAAGAGCATCATCAAGCTGATCAGCAACGTGGCGCACGTCGTCAACCGCGATCCGCAGGTGGGCGATCGGCTGAAGGTCGCCTTCTTCCCCGACTACCGGGTGACCGCCATGGAGATCATCGCCCCCGGCACCGACATGTCGGAGCAGATCTCCACCGCCGGCAAGGAAGCCTCCGGCACCGGCAACATGAAATTCATGATGAACGGCGCGGTGACCATCGGCACTCTGGACGGCGCCAACATCGAAATCCGCGAGGAAGTCGGCGAAGAGAATTTTTTCCTGTTCGGCCTGACCACGGAGCAGGTCGAGGAACAACGCCGGCACTACGACCCGCAGGCCATCATCGCCGGCGACGATGATCTGGGGCGGGTCATGCAACTGCTGCAGAGCAATCACTTCAACCAGTTCGAGCCGGGAATCTTCGATCCGATCCTGCGCTCCCTGACCAACCCGCACGATCCGTGGATGACGCTGGCCGATTTCCGCAGCTACATCGCGGCGCAGCAGCGCGCCGACGACGCTTTCCGCGATCGCGAGCGCTGGCTGCGCATGAGCATTCTCAACACCGCCGCCAGCGGCCGCTTCTCCACCGACCGCACCATGCAGGAGTACAACCGGGAGATCTGGCGCCTCGACCCGGTGCCCGCGTCGCCGGTCGGATAGTGCGAAAGGGCGCATCGCATGCCGCAGAGTTTCTCCGCTGGCGCCTATGAGCGGGGACGATAATATCAGGCGGGTTCCCTTCGCCGAGCATGCCGGGAGGCGACGGGAATTGCGGGAAGAGATCGCGGCGGTGAACTGGCTGCTGGTGCATTTGTCCGAAGAATTGCCGCCGGCAAGTCCCGCCGCCCTGGCTGTGGCCCGGGGCGCCGCCTGGCGGGAAATCCTGGCACTGGCCCAGTGGCAGGGCGCCGACGAACTGGTCGCCCTGCTTGAGGAAGCGTTGCCGACGCTGGGCCCCGAGCTGCCGCCCGACACCCGCGTGAAGTAGTCCCTCTCAGCCGGCGCCCTCCGGCGCCGCATCCAGCAGTTCGACGCAAAAGGTGCTGCCCCCCGCCGGGGTCTCCTCGACCCAGGCATGCCCGCCGAAGGTGTGGGCGATCTTGCGCACGGTGGCCAGACCCAGGCCGGTGCCGGGACTCCGCCGCCCGGTCGTGCCGCGAAAAAACAGTTCGAAAATGCGCTCGCGCTCCGCCAGGGGAATGCCCGGCCCATGATCGGCGACCCGCAAGCGGACCATGTCTCCGTCGCGCTCCCCGGCGATTTCGATGGGACAGCCGCCGGCGCCGGCATAATCGATGGCGTTGCCGATCAGGTTGGTGAAAATCTGCGCCAGCACCGTCTTCGGCACCCGCAGCGGCGGCAGTTCCCCCCGGACGACAACGCAATTCTCGACGATTCGGCCCCCCATTTCAGCCAGGACCTCCGCCACCACCTCGCCGACGGCAACCGGTTCGGCCGGCCGTTCCAGATACCCGGCGCGGGACAGGGCGAGCAAATCCTCGATCAGCGCCAGCATGCGAAATCCCTGCGTCTCAATTTCCCGCAGCAGATCGAGACCGTCCGGCCCGAGGATTTCGGCGTACTGTTCGCGCAGCAGCTCGGCATAGCCGATGATCGGCGCCAGCGGGCTGCGCAGATCGTGGGAAACGGTCGAAGTGAAGCGCTCCATCTCCTCGTTCTTGGCCTCCAACTCGGCAATCAGCCGCTCCCGCTCCTGTTCCGCCTGCCGCCGCTCGCTGATATCGCGGACGATCCCGGTGAAGATGCGCTGGTCGTCGACAAATGCCTCACTCACCGCCAGGTCCATGGGAAAAAGGGCGCCGTCCCGCCGTCGCCCCACCACCTCCCGGCCGATGCCGATAATCCGCGGGATGCCGGTCTGCAGGTAATTGCGCAGATAGCGGTCGTGCAGGCTGCGGTAAGGTTCGGGCATCAGCATGCTGATGTTGCGTCCGATCACCTCGTTGGCGGCATAGGCGAAAATCCGCTCCGCCGCCGGGTTGAACGCTTGCACGGCGCCCTGCTCGTCGATGCTGATCACGCCGTCGACAACGGTTTTCAGGACCGCCTCCAGGCGCGAGTCCCGCCGGTGTCGGGGCGTGCTATCGTCTGCCATGGCGTCCTCTCGCAACGGGTCCGGTTATGCTTTAACACTATATCCTATCTGCGGAATCGACGTAAAACCCCGCCCTGTTCTTGACAGCGGCGAAGAAGCTTCTAGCCTTATCGTGAATTGCCGTCCCTCGCCAAGGAGGCCGCCCTTGCACACCGAGCTCTTTACTCTTTTGCGCACCGACCATGAGCAGGTTCTTGCGATCGTCACCCGGCTTCAGGAAAGCGGCGACGCGAAAATCCGAAAGGACCTGCTTGACGATCTGCTGCAGGCGATTCTGTCGCACATGGTGGCCGAGGAGCAGGTCGTCTACCCGGCCCTGCGCGCGGATGCGGCCGCCTGGGCCAACGCCCGCGAAGGGATCGAGGAACATCATGAAGCCCAGGCCGTCCTGCAAAAGCTCGTCGAGCAGAGCGCCGGAACAGCGGCCTTTCTCGATCAACTGGAGGAGTTGCGCGCCATCGTCGAGGAACATATCCGCTTCGAAGAGGAGGCGATCTTTGCCGATCTCAAGCGGGTTCTTTCCGAGCATCACGCCGGGCAAAGCCTCGACAGCTTTCTGCGCGAAAAGGATTTGGCGCGCCAGCGCTATCCCGACCTGCCTACCGTCACCGCCGACATCGGGCAGATTCGCACCTGATGCCAAAACCGGCCAGCGGCCGGTGGCCGCCCTTTTTCCACCAGCGAAGTTGAAGGGACGACAAAAACTGGTAACGTGTGCAGCATTCGACGGGAGCACCGGCCCAGGACACCCTTGACCTCTCTGGAGAAAAGACGATGAACGACATCCTGACCGATCTGACCTGCAACCGCTGCGGGGAAACCTTTCGGCGAAAGCCCGCCCAGAAACCCGAGCCCCAGTGCCCCAATTGCGGCAGCGCCGATCTTGTCGCCGAAAAAAAATCCCCGCAGCCCGGCAGTTCCCTCCCGGTGTACTGAAGCAAAGGGCCGCTTCCGTGCGGAAGCGGCCCTTTGCCGGCGCGGAGCTCCCCTTTGCCGCGCCATTGCTTTGGCTTTACAGGCGTAAACAGAACGCAATTATCTGCCAGGCTTGGCAAAAATATCGGCGGACGGGTTGACAACAAGGAACGACTGAGGTAAATAAACCAATCACGATGTTTGCCAAATCGTTCCAGCACCTGAAAAAACCTTTCGCAAGGTCATCCCGCTCAATTGCCGAAACCACATAATAAATTAAAAAACCGATCGCTTGTGGGCGCATTGGTGCGACATCATTCCCTTTCCACCGCCCGCAAAGGATAAATTTCCCCCCTGCCCAGAGCTGCCATCCCAGATATCGACTGGTCTTTTGCATTACCGAAAAACCGGAAATCCCGCGTGACCCGACGTGCTCCCGTGCAGGGCGTTGCCGTCTTGCCCTGTCTACACCTGGTCCGTATGGCCGAGGAGAAGCCATGAACCTGAAAGAACTGAAGGAAAAGAAGATTACCGACCTGGCGGCGATTGCCAAGGAACTGCGGGTCGAAGGCGCCCCGGGCCTGCGCAAGCAGGATCTGATCTTCGCCATCTTAAATTCCACGTCGGAAAAAAACGGCGCCATCTTCGGCGAGGGGGTTCTCGAAATCCTCCCCGACGGCTTCGGGTTCCTGCGCGCGCCGGATGCGAACTATCTTCCGGGACCGGACGATATTTACGTTTCTCCGTCGCAGATTCGCCGCTTCAACCTGCGCACCGGCGACACCGTCTCCGGCCAGATCCGGCCGCCGAAGGAGGGTGAGCGCTACTTCGCCCTGCTCAAGGTCGCCGAGGTCAACTTCGAGGATCCGGCGGTCGCCCGCGACAAGACGCTGTTCGACAACCTGACCCCGCTCTATCCGGAAAAGCGGCTGCAGTTGGAGACGGTCACGAAAAATATGGCGATGCGGGTGATGGATCTGGCGGCGCCCATCGGCAAAGGACAACGGGGGCTTATTGTCGCGCCGCCGCGCACCGGCAAAACCATTCTGCTGCAGAACATTGCCAATTCGATCACCACCAACCATCCCGAGGTCTATCTCATCGTTCTGCTCATCGACGAGCGGCCCGAGGAAGTGACCGACATGCAGCGCACCGTCAACGGCGAGGTGATCTCCTCCACCTTCGACGAGCCGGCGACCCGCCATGTGCAGGTGGCCGAGATGGTGATCGAAAAGGCCAAGCGCCTGGTCGAGCATAAGCGCGACGTGGTCATCCTCCTCGACTCCATCACCCGCCTGGCGCGCGCCTACAACACCGTCGTGCCGCCCTCCGGCAAAATCCTCTCCGGCGGGGTCGATTCCAACGCCCTGCACAAGCCGAAGCGCTTCTTCGGCGCCGCCCGCAACATCGAAGAGGGGGGCAGCCTGACCATTATCGCCACCGCGCTGATCGACACCGGCAGCAAAATGGACGAGGTCATCTTCGAGGAGTTCAAGGGCACCGGCAACATGGAATTGCAACTCGACCGGCGACTGGTGGACAAACGGACCTTCCCGGCCATCGACATCAACAAATCGGGCACCCGCCGCGAGGAGCTGCTCATCGACAAAAACGCCTTGCAGCGCATCTGGCTGCTGCGCAAGGTGCTTTCCAGCATGAACGTGGTCGATTCCATGGAATTCATGCTGGAGAAGCTCTCCGAGAGCAAGGACAACCAGGAGTTTCTCGATTCGATGAACCGCTGAGCCCGAGAAAGGGCTTGAATTCGGCGGCGGGAAATGGTAATCAAGTGGGCTTGCACAAAACAATATATCGGCCTGTACCAGCCAGGCGAGGAGATCGGCAATGAAAGAAGGAATTCACCCCAAGTACCAGGCTGCAAACGTAAAATGTCACTGCGGCAATACGTTCGAGACCCGTTCCACCAAGTCGGATGGAGAAATCTTTACCGAGATCTGTTCTGCGTGCCATCCTTTCTTTACCGGCAAGCAGAAGCTGATCGACACCGCCGGGCGCATCGAGCGGTTCCGCAAGAAATACGCAGATAAATAATTGCCGGAGACGGCCCTCCGGGGCCGTTTCTTTTTTATCTTCCGCGCTTCATCCCCCTTCGCCGTCGCCGGCCGCCGACCGAAAACAGGGCCTGACCGATGCTGGTTCAACTGCTCTCGCATACCCCCGAACCGGAGCAGATCGTCGCCGCTGCGGCGCGACTCTGCTACTCTTCCGCCGGAATTGGCGAACTCCTGGAAAAAAGCCGCAACGATCGGCAGAATCTGATCGACAAGGTTCGTCGCTCCGGACATCTTTCGGTCTTTGAGCACGCCTCCTTCTCTTTCGGCGTCGAGGGGATCAGCCGCGCCTGCTCGCATCAACTAGTGCGCCATCGGCTCGCCTCCTACTCGCAGCAGAGTCAACGCTATGTCTCACACCGCGAGCCTTTCGTCGCGGTTATTCCCCCTTCGGTTGCCAGCCAGCCGGAGCTGCGCGAACGCTTCGAAACCCTGATGGCGGAGATCCACCGGGGCTACCGGAAGCTTCTCGATGCCGGGGTTCCGGCGGAGGATGCCCGTTTTCTGCTCCCCAATGCCGCCGCCACGAAACTCGTGCTGACCATGAACGCCCGCGAACTGCTGCACTTTTTTCAGCTGCGCTGCTGCCGGCGGGCCCAGTGGGAAATCCGGGCGATGGCGGTGGAAATGCTGCGCCTGGCGCGCCGGGCGGCGCCCCTGCTGTTTGCCGCCGCCGGCCCGGGATGCCTGCAAGGCGCCTGCCCGGAAGGGACGATGTCCTGCGGCGAGATGGGCGCCGTGCGCGAGGAATTTGAACGACTGTAGGGGCTCGGTTACCGCCCTGGGGCGGGGAAACCCAGCCCTGCATGGATGAATAATGTCGATTTTTAACAAACTCGAAGAAGTCGTAGACCGATTCCGGGAAGTCGAAGGCCTCCTCTCCTCCCCCGCGGCCACCGCCAATCAGGAAAATTTTCGCGCCTTGACCCGCGAGCACGCGGACTTGGCGGAAATCGTGCAGCATTACGGCGCGTACAAGAAACTCAGCGAGGATATCGAAGGCAACCGGGAACTGCTGCGCGACGGCGACCCGGAAATGCGCGAGATGGCCCGCGCCGAGCTTCCCGAGCTGGAAGCCCGGCGGGAACAGCTGGCGCAGGAACTGAAACTTCTGCTGCTGCCGAAGGATCCCAACGACGACAAGAATATCATTATCGAGGTGCGCGCCGGCACCGGTGGCGAGGAGGCATCCCTGTTTGCCGCCGATCTGTTTCGCATGTACAGCCGCTACGCCGACCGGCGCCGCTGGCGGGTGGAACTGCTGAGCGCCGCCGAAACCGACAGCGGCGGCTTCAAGGAAGTCATCGCCCTGGTCAGCGGCGACAAAGTCTACTCGCGGCTGAAATACGAAAGCGGCACGCACCGGGTGCAGCGCGTGCCTGAAACCGAAGCGCAGGGGCGCATCCACACCTCCGCCTGTACGGTGGCCGTGCTTCCCGAAGCCGAGGAGGTCGACCTGCAGATCGATCCCACCGATTTGCGCATCGACGTTTATCGCGCCTCCGGCGCCGGCGGTCAGCACGTCAATAAAACCGAATCGGCCGTGCGCATCACCCATATCCCCACCGGCGTCGTCGTCGCCTGCCAGGACGAGAAATCGCAGCACAAGAACAAGGCGAAGGCGATGAAGATTCTCAGCTCGCGCATTCTCGACAGCATGGTCGCCGCCCAAAACGCGCAAGTGGCCGCCGATCGCAAAAACCAGATCGGCAGCGGCGACCGCTCCGAGCGCATCCGCACCTACAACTTTCCGCAGGGGCGCTGCACCGAGCACCGCATCGGCCTGACTCTGTACCGGCTGGAGAGCATCATGCAGGGCGATCTCGATGAACTCATCGATGCCCTGATCACCAACCATCAGGCGACCGCCCTTTCCAATCAGGGGGCTTGAGCTTGGCGGAAGAATGGACCGTTCTCAAGCTGCTGCGCTGGACCGAGGATTTCTTCCGGGAGAAGGGGATTGCCGAGCCGCGGCTCGATGCCCAGGCGCTGTTGGCCGACCTGCTCGCTATCGACCGGGTCGGCCTGTATCTGAATTACGATCGCCCCCTGACTCCGGCGGAACTTGCCGATTTCCGGCACCGGGTCGGCCGCCGCGGACAGCGCGAACCTCTGCAATACATCATCGGCCGCACCGAGTTCTGGTCTCTGGAGTTCAAGGTCGCGCCGGCGGTCCTCATCCCCCGCGCCGACACCGAAGTGCTCGTTGAGGAAGCTCTGCGTCGTTGTCCTTCGGCCGCCCGCATACTTGACGTCGGCACCGGCAGCGGCGCTCTGGCCATCGTTCTGGCCCGCGAATTGCCGGCGGCGGTGACGGCCATCGATCTGTCGGCTGCGGCGTTGGCGCTGGCGGCGGAAAACGCCGCCGCCCATGCCGTCGCCGAGCGGATCGCCTTTTTGCCGGGCGATCTGGCGCAGTTGCCCGCCGGGCCCTTCGATCTGATCGTGGCCAATCCCCCGTATATCCCCTCCGGGGACATTGCCGGGCTGATGGCCGAAGTCTCCGCATTTGAGCCACGTCTGGCTCTGGACGGCGGTCCCGACGGCCTGGCCGCCTACCGGCATCTGGCCCGGCAGGCGCCGCATTGCCTTGCCGCCGGCGGCTGGTTGCTGGTCGAAATCGGCGTTGGACAAAGCGAGGCGGTGCGGGAACTGTTCCTGCACAATGGTCTGTCGGAAATCTTCATCCGCGAAGATTACGCCGGCAGTCCCCGAGTGGTCGGGGGCTGCATCAAATGAACAATGGGGATTGCAAAATAAAGGAACAACCTTTTGGATAAAATAATCATTCACGGCGGCAACAGATTAAAGGGGGAGGTGCGGGTCAGCGGCGCCAAAAACTCGGCGCTGCCGCTGCTCTTCGCCACCCTGCTCGCCCCCGGCGCGCACCGGGTGACCAATGTCCCCAATTTGCGCGACATAACGACCGTTGAAAAACTGCTGACCGTTCTCGGCGCCGACGTGCAGCGGGAGAACGACGTCTTTTCCGTGGACGCCAGCCGCATCGAAAGCGTCGAAGCCCCCTACGATCTGGTGCGCACCATGCGCGCCTCGGTGCTGGTGCTCGGGCCGCTGCTCGCCCGACTCGGCCACGCCCGGGTCAGCCTTCCCGGCGGCTGCGCCATCGGCGCCCGGCCGATCAACCTGCATCTCAAGGGTCTTGAGGCAATGGGGGCGAAGATCAACCTCGACCACGGCTACGTCGAAGCCCGGGCGAAGCGCCTGCAAGGCGCCCGCATCTACCTCGATCTGCCGACGGTCGGCGGCACCGAGAACCTGATGATGGCCGCCGCCCTGGCCAAAGGCAAAACGGTCCTGGAGAACGCCGCCTGCGAGCCGGAAATCAGTGAATTGGCGGAAGCGCTGAACAAGATGGGCGGCTGCGTCAGCGGCGCCGGCACCGACACCATCACCATCGAGGGGGTCGATGGCCTGCGCCCCCTGGAGCACGCCGTCATGCCCGACCGCATCGAAGCGGGCACCTTCATGATCGCCGCCGCCATGACCCGCGGCGATGTGCGGGTGGTCGGCGCGATTCCCGGCCACCAGGACGCGCTGCTGAGCAAATTGCGGGAAACCGGGACGGAAATCATCATGGAGGCTGGGGCGGTCCGCATCAAGGGGCCGCGCAAGATCAAAGCGGTGAATATCAAAACCCATCCCTTTCCCGGCTTCCCCACCGATATGCAGGCCCAGTTCATGGCCATGATGGCGGTGGCCGAAGGGGCCAGCATCATCAGCGAAAATGTCTTTGAAAATCGCTTCATGCACGTCAGCGAGTTGCAGCGCATGGGCGCCGACATCACCATCGAGGGGCACTCGGCGACCGTCAAGGGCATCAAGAGCCTGCTCGGCGCCCCGGTTATGGCCACCGACCTGCGGGCCAGCGCCTGCCTGGTGCTGGCCGGCCTGGCGGCGGAGAATACCACCGAGATTTCGCGCATCTACCATTTGGACCGGGGATATGAGCGGATCGAGGAGAAATTCAAGGGGCTCGGCGCGATTATCGAGCGCGTTCAGCAGCCGATGTAAAGTCAACCGCCGGGGCGCCTTGCGCCCAAGGCCACCAACCAAACCAGGGCAGGCGCCAGGCCCGCCCCTGCCGAGGTCAATATGTCCGACTGGATCACCTTCGCCCTGCCCAAGGGGCGGATCATGCAGGATTCAATGACGCTTTTCGCCCGCATCGGCATTACCTGCCCGGAGATGGGGGAGGAGAGCCGCAAGCTGGTATTTGAAAACCGCGAGAGCCGCTTCCGCTTCATGGCGGTGCGCGCCACCGATGTGCCGACCTATGTCGAGTACGGCTGCGCCGATATCGGCGTGGTGGGCAAGGATACCTTGCTGGAGCAGGGAAAAGACCTCTACGAGCCTCTCGATCTGCAATTCGGCTACTGCCGGCTGGTGGTTGCCGAGCCAAAGGAATTGCGCCGGCACGACGATCCCGGCAACTGGTCGAACATCCGGGTGGCGACCAAGTATCCCAACATCACCGAGCGCTATTTTGCTGGCAAGGGCATCCAGGTGGAGCTTATCAAGCTTTACGGCTCCATTGAATTGGCGCCGCTGGTGGGTCTTTCCGAGCGCATCGTCGATCTCGTTTCCACCGGCGCCACCCTGCGCGAAAACGGCATGGTCGAGGTGGAGACGATCGCCGAAATCACCACCCGCCTGATCGTCAATCGCGCCAGCCTGAAGACCAAGCACGCCCGCATCGCGCGCCTCATCGACGATCTGGAGAAGGTGGTGTCCACCCCAGCAATTCAAGGATTTTCGTCATGATTCAATTGCTGCGTTTCGCCGATGCCGGATTCGAGGCGGCGTTCAAACAAATCGAGGAGCGCGGGGAAAACCCGCCGGCAGGGGTCGAAGACACGGTCCGCGACATCATCGCCGATGTCCGCCGCCGCGGCGACGCCGCGGTGTTCGACTACACCGCCCGCTTCGACCGTCTGCAACTGACCGCCGCCAGCATCGAAGTCACTCGTGAAGAAATCGAGCAGGCGGTGTCCAGAGTCGACGCGGAGTCGCTGGCCGCCCTGCAACTGGCCGCCGACCGCATCGCCGCCTATCACCGCAAGCAGAAAACCGAGACCTGGCTCTCCACCGAGGAAGAGGATATCCTGCTCGGGCAGATGGTGCGGCCGCTGGATCGGGTGGGCATCTACGTGCCCGGCGGCAAGGCCGCCTATCCCTCTTCGGTGCTGATGAACGCCGTTCCGGCCAAAGTGGCCGGAGTGGAGGAAATCGTCATGGTCGTGCCGATGCCGGGGGGCGAGGTCAACCCGCACGTACTGGCGGCGGCGCACCTGGCCGGCGTCCATCGCATTTTCAGGATCGGCGGCGCCCAGGCGGTGGCGGCGCTGGCCTACGGCACCGAAAGCGTGCCGCGGGTGGACAAGATCACCGGTCCCGGCAATATCTACGTCGCCACGGCGAAAAAACAGGTTTTCGGCCGGGTCGATATCGACATGATCGCCGGCCCGAGCGAAATTCTGGTGATCAACGACGGCAGCGGCGAGCCGGCGCATCTGGCGGCCGACCTCCTCGGCCAGGCGGAGCACGACGAGCTGGCGTCTTCGGTCCTTATCACCACCGACGAAGAATTTGCCGAACAGGTGCGCCGGGAAGTCGAAATCCAGCTGGCGCAGCTGCCGCGCCAGAGCATCGCCCGGCAGTCCATCGACCGCTTCGGCGCGGTGATCGTCGCCCGCAATCTGGAGGAAGCGGTGGCCTTCGCCAACCGCATCGCCCCCGAGCATCTCGAACTGGCGGTGGCCAGTCCCTTCGACATCCTCCCCCGGATTCGCCACGCCGGCGCCATCTTCCTCGGCCATTACACGCCGGAAGCGGCGGGCGATTACCTGGCCGGGCCCAACCATACCCTGCCGACCGGCGGCACCGCCCGTTTTTTCTCGCCGCTGGGGGTGGAAGATTTCGTCAAAAAATCGAGCCTGATTGCCTGTTCGAAGCAGGGGCTGCAGCGTCTGGGGCGGGAGGTGGTGCATATCGCCGAACTCGAGGGCTTGCAGGCGCACGGCCGCTCGGTGAGTATCCGGCTGAATGATCGATAATCGAGATCCCATGGAGGTTGGCATGGCCCGCAACGCAGTCATCGACCGCAAGACGAACGAGACGCAAATCCACCTGACCCTGGAACTGGACGGCAAGGGGGAGAGCCGCATCGCCACCGCGGTTCCATTCTTTGATCACATGCTCACCCAGATCAGCCGGCACGGCTTTTTCGACCTGGCCATCGAAGCGCGCGGCGACATCGAAATCGATGCCCACCACACGGTGGAGGACGTCGGCATCTGCCTCGGCGAGGCCTTTAAACAGGCTTTGGGCAATAAAGCGGGCATCCGCCGCTACGGCCGCGGCACCATGCCGATGCACGAGGCGCTCGCTTCGGTCGTCCTCGATTTTTCCGGCCGGCCGCACCTGGTCTACAATGTCCCCCTGCCCAAGGCGCAGGTCGGCAATTTCGAGGTGGAGCTGGTGGAAGAGTTCTTCACCGCCTTCTGCAACCACGCCGGGGTCAACGCCCACGTCAACCTCGCCTACGGCGACAACCTGCATCACATCGTCGAGGGCATTTTCAAGGCCTTCGCCCGCGCCCTGGATGAGGCCACTCAGATCGATCCGCGCGTCGAGGGGGTTCTTTCAAGCAAGGGAAAGCTGGAATAGCATGGGCAACATCATCATTATCGATTACGGCATGGGCAATCTGCGCTCAGCGCAGAAGGGCTTCGAACGGGTGGGATTAGCCGCCCGGCTGAGCAGCGACCCGGCCGATATCGCCGCGGCCGACAAGCTGGTGCTGCCCGGCGTCGGCGCGTTTCGCGACTGCATCGGCGCCTTGCGGGCCGGCGGCTTTGCCGAACCGCTGAAAGCCCATGTGGCCGCCGGCAAACCGCTGCTGGGCATCTGTGTCGGCCTGCAGCTGCTTTTCAGCGAAAGCGAAGAGTTCGGCTGCCACCAGGGGCTGGATATTATTCCCGGCAAAGTGGTGCGCTTTCCCGACGGCATGCGGCAGAACGGCGAGGGGCTGAAAGTGCCCCACATGGGCTGGAACGACATCACCCTGCGCCGCCCGGCCCCGATTTTCCACGGCATTGCCGAGGGCAGCTTCGTCTACTTCGTCCATTCCTATTACGCCCGACCGGCGGATCCGTCGGTGGTTGCCGCGGAGGCGACCTACGGCGACGTCACCTTCTGCGCCGCCCTGTGGCGCGATAATGTCATGGCCACCCAGTTCCATCCCGAGAAAAGCCAGGCGGTGGGTCTGCGGATGTTGGAAAATTTCGGCAAAATGTAATGTCGGGGCGGGGTTTCCCGCCCAGGGCGCGGCACCCGCGCCAACGGAAGGAAATGATTATGATCGTTATTCCCGCCATCGATCTGAAAGAAGGCAAGTGCGTCCGGCTGGAACAGGGGCTGATGGACAAGGACACCGTCTTCTCCGACAACCCGGGCGCGCAGGCGCGGGATTGGCAGGAGCAGGGAGCGGAGCTGCTGCATATCGTCGATCTCGACGGCGCCTTTGCCGGCGCGCCGAAAAACCGCGCCGCCATCGAAGCGATCATTCAGGCCATCGACATTCCGGCGCAGCTCGGCGGCGGTATTCGCGATCTGGCGACCATCGAGGCCTACCTCGCCCTCGGCCTCTCCCGCGTCATTATCGGCACCGCCGCGCAGCGCAACCCGGCGCTGGTCGAAGAGGCCTGCCGCAACTTCCCGGAGCGAATTGTCGTCGGCATCGACGCCAAAAACGGCCAGGTGGCGGTGCAGGGCTGGGCCGAGGTCACCGATGTCACCGCCACCGACCTGGCAAAAAGATTCGAGGACTTCGGCGTGGCGGCGATCATCTACACCGATATCAGTCGCGACGGCATGATGCAGGGGGTGAACATCGACGCCACCCGCCAACTCGCCGAGGCGATCTCGATTCCGGTCATCGCCTCCGGCGGCCTCTCCAGTCTCGCCGATATCGAGAAGCTCATGGCCATCGAGTCCTCCGGGGTGGTCGGCGCCATCACCGGCAAGGCGGTCTACACCGGCGCCATCGACCTGCGCCAGGCGATCGCCCTGACCAAACGGACGACAACATTGTAGGGACGCGCCCACGCACGGCGCCCCGACGATAGGAGCGGAGTACTTTATGCTAACCAAGCGCATCATCCCCTGTCTCGATGTCAAGGACGGCCGGGTGGTCAAGGGCGTGCAGTTTCTCGAACTGCGCGACGCCGGCGACCCGGTGGAAGCCGCCCAGGCCTACGACGCCCAGGGAGCGGACGAATTGACCTTCCTCGACATCACCGCCTCCCATGAAAAACGCGGCACCATTCTCGATGTCGTCGCCCGCACCGCCGAGCGGGTCTTCATGCCCCTCACCGTCGGCGGCGGAGTGCGCGAGATCGCCGATATCCGCAACCTGCTCAACGCCGGCGCCGACAAGGTGTCGATCAACACCGCCGCGGTGCATCGCCCCGAGTTCGTGCGCGAAGCGGCCGAGCGCTTCGGTTCGCAGTGCACGGTGGTGGCCATCGACGCCCGCCGGGTTGCCGGCGCCGACCCGCTCAAATGGGAGGTTTTCACCCACGGCGGCCGCAATCCGACCGGACTCGACGCCATCGAGTGGGCGCAGCGCATGGAGCGCTTCGGCGCCGGCGAGATTCTGCTCACCTCCATGGACAAGGACGGCACCAAGGACGGCTACGACATCCCCCTGACCCGCGCGGTCAGCGACCGGATCGGCATCCCGGTGATCGCTTCGGGGGGTGTCGGCAACCTGGAGCACATTCGCGCCGGACTGGTCGAGGGGGGGGCGAGCGCCGCCCTGGCGGCGAGCATCTTTCACTTTCGCGAATACACCATCGCCGAATGCAAGGAATACCTGCGCGAGCATGGCGTGCCGGTGCGGCCGTAGGGGCGCAACTTATTGCGCGCCCCAGAAGAAGAGAGTTTTTCATGACCGATCGACAAGATATTATCGCCGCCCTCTACCGCGTCATCCTCGACCGAAAAGCCCATCCGGATGAGAAATCGTACACGGCTTCCCTCTACGCCAAGGGGCTGGACAAGATACTCGGCAAACTGGGCGAGGAGGCGACGGAGCTGGCGGTGGCCGGCAAAGGCGGCGAGCGGGACGAAGTCGTCTATGAAGCGGCGGACGTCATCTATCACCTGCTGGTTCTGCTCGGCTATTACGGCATCGCGCCGGACGAGGTCTACGGCGAACTGCGGCGCCGCTTCGGACTCTCCGGCCTGGCGGAAAAAGCCAGCCGAGGCGATTAATTGTCCATTGCCGCCCGATTTTTCCGGAGCCGCGCCCTTCTTTACCTCCGTTCCTTCTTTGCGCTACAATACCGGAGACCTTGTCAACTTTCGCCCGGTCCCGACACCTGCCCTGAAACTTGATGGAAATCGACCTGCAACAACCTGAGATCGCCCACGCCACCCAGCGCTCGTTTATCGCCGGGGTCGCCGGCGCACCGCACAGCGAGGTTCTCGGCCTGACCGGTTCGGCCGACGCCCGCCTGCTGGCGAAGCTCCTTGCCGAGCGCCGGGAAACCGTCCTTATCCTGGCCGTCGACAACCGGCAGGCCGAACAATTTGCCACCGACCTCGCCTTTTATCACGGCCGGCGCGAAGACATCTTCACCTTTCCCAACTGGGAAATCCGTCCCTACGATCCCTTGACGCCGCATCCGGAGATCGAGGCCGCCCGCCTGGCCACCCTCGCCGCCCTGCACGACGGCCGCGCCCGGGCGGTGGTGTTGAGCGTGCGCGCCCTGCTGCAGCGGGTTGTGCCGCGGGATGTTCTGGCCGGACTTTGCCATCGGCTGGTGGTGGAGGATGAATATCCCCGCCCGGAACTGACGGCCAGACTGCTGGCGCTCGGCTACCAGGCGGTGCCGATGGTCGAGGATCGCGGCACCTTCTCCCTGCGCGGCGACATCCTCGATCTCTTTCCGCCCACCGGCAGCCAGCCGGTGCGCGTCGAATTTTTCGGCGACTGGATAGAGCGCATGCGCCCCTTCGATCCCGCCGGCCAGCGCACCGGCGAGAATGAGCTGCGGGAATTGGCGTTGCTGCCGGCGCGGGAGATGATCCTCGCCGGCGACCATCTGGAGACTTTCGCCCGGCGGCTCAAGGAGCGCTGCGATGCGCTGGCGATCGGGCGGCCGCAGCGCGAGGCGCTCATCGAGGAAGCCCGCGAGGGGCTGCTGGCCCCCGGCCGCTGTTTCCTGCTGCCGTTCAATTACGACGCGCTCGATACGTTTTTCACCTACGTTCCGGACGGCGCCTGGGTGCTGCTGGAACCGGCGGCTCTCGAACAGGAGGCGGACCGCTTCGCCGCCGAAGTCCGCGAGGGAGAGCGGCGCGCCGCCGGCCGGGGGGAGGCGTACGCCGCCGCCGCCGACCTGTTCCTGGAGCCGGCGGTCATCGAGGGGGAGTTGAAAACCCGACGCCGCATCGATTTCGCCGGCCTTGAGGTGTACCGTCTGGAAGCGGACCGGCAGATCTATCGCTTTCGCGCCGAAGGCAACGGCGATCTGCGCGCCGACGCCCACCGCGAGGACGGTGGGATGTTGCAACTGGCCGAGCGCCTGCGCACTTGGCGGCAAAACGGCTGGCGGACGCTGCTGGTCTGCCATCAGCGCGGCCAGGCCGACCGTCTTCTCGATCTGTTGGCGCCCTATTCATTGACGCCGGACTTTGTGCCGGAAGGGACGGCCGACGGTCTGCAGGCGGGCGAGCTGCGCCTGGTGCTCGGCGACCTGAGCGCCGGCTTCCGCCTGCCCGACGAAAAGCTGGCGGTGGTGACCGAGGAGGAAATCTTCGGCCGCCGGGTGCGCCGCCGGGGCCTCGGCGAGGCGCGGGCGCGGGCGCTGCTTTCTTCCCTGGCCGAACTGAAGAACGGCGATTACGTCGTGCACGCCGATCACGGCATCGCTTTTTATCGCGGTCTGCTGCACTTGCAGATGGGCGAGGTCGAAGGCGATTTTCTGCAGCTGGAATATGCCGGCGAGGACCGCCTGTATCTGCCCATCGAACGCATCGAAAAGGTGCAGAAATACGTCGGCGGCGAAGGGCACACGCCGCGCCTCGACAAAATGGGCGGGGCCGGCTGGGAAAAAGCCAAGGTGCGGGCGCGGGCCGCCATCGAGGAGCTGGCTCGCGAGTTGCTGAAGATCTATGCCCGGCGGGAGATGGCGCCCGGATTCGGCTATTCCCCCCCCGACCGCCTGTTCCACGAGTTCGAGGCCGCCTTTCCCTACGAGGAGACCGCCGACCAGCTCAGCGCCATCGAAGAGGTGCTCGCCGACATGCAGGCGGAGCGGCCGATGGACCGGCTGATCTGCGGCGACGTCGGCTATGGCAAGACTGAAGTGGCGATCCGCGCCGCCTTCAAGGCGGTTCTTGACAGTCGGCAGGTGGCGGTGCTGGTGCCGACGACGATTCTCGCCGCCCAACACTGGGAAACCTTCCGCCGCCGCTTCGACGGCTATCCGGTGACGGTGGAGATGGTGTCGCGCTTCCGCACCCCCGCCGAGCAGAAACAGGTGCTGGCGCGCACCGCCGCCGGCCAAGTCGACATTCTCATCGGCACCCATCGCCTGCTGCAGCGCGATGTTGCCTTTAAGGACCTGGGTCTGGTCATTGTCGACGAGGAACAGCGCTTCGGCGTCAGCCATAAAGAACGATTGAAGAAGCTGCGCGCCGAGGTGGACATGCTCACCCTGACCGCCACTCCCATCCCACGCACCCTGCACATGGGCTTGATGGGCCTGCGCAACCTGTCGGTGATTGACACCCCGCCGGTCGATCGCCTGGCGATCCGCACCTACGTCACCCGGTTCGAAGATGAGCTGATCCGCGAGGCGATCCTGCGCGAGCTGCGTCGCGGCGGCCAGGTGTTTTTTGTCCACAACCGGGTTCAGTCCATCGGCGCCATGGCCGAATTCGTCCAGGGGCTGGTCCCCGAGGCGAAGGTCGCCGTCGGCCATGGGCAGATGTCCGAAAAGGCGCTGGAAGAGGTGATGCTCGGTTTCATGGAGGGAAAGAGCAACGTTCTGGTGGCCAGCGCCATCATTGAAAACGGCCTCGACATCCCACGCGCCAACACCATCATCGTCAACCGCGCCGACTGCTTCGGCCTTTCCCAGCTTTATCAGCTGCGCGGCCGGGTCGGTCGGTCCGACCGCAGAGCCTACGCCTACCTGCTCATCCCCGGCGAGGGGACGCTGACCCGCGAGGCGCGCGAGCGGCTGCGGGTATTGCAGGAGCTGACCGAACTGGGCGCCGGCTTCCGCATCGCCAGCCACGATCTGGAACTGCGCGGCGCCGGCGATCTGCTCGGCGCCAACCAGTCCGGCCAGATCGCCGCCATCGGTTTCGAGATGTATGCCGAACTGCTGGAGGATATGATCCACGAACTCAAGGGCCTCGCGCACGAGGACCGCATCGATCCGGAAATCCGCCTCGGCCTCTCCGCTTTTTTGCCGGAGAAATATATGCCCGATCCGAACCAGCGGCTGGTCTTTTACAAGCGCCTGGCCGGCGCTGATGGTATGGAGGAGATCTATGCCCTGGCCGATGAGCTGCGCGACCGTTACGGGGAGATCCCCGAACCGGCGCTGAAGCTGCTGGAGACGATGAAACTGCGGGTGCTGATGAAACGGCTCAAGGTGGAACAGGCTGAATACGACGGCCGCAAGCTGGTGTTCTCCTTTCATGCCGCCACGCCGGTCCCGCCGGAGAAGATCCTCGCCCATCTGCAGGATCCGGAAAAACGGTATGCCTTCTCCCCCGACTACCGGCTCTCGATCCGCCTCGGACGACTGCCCGGTGAAGAGGTGCTGGAAGTTGCCAAAAAAGAATTGCAAGCCTTTCTTTAGCTGTGCTAGCGTGACTGCTTGCTTTTTCGCCCCCGTCCGGCCGTGCCCGGGCAGAGAGGAATAACTGGTCAATGAATAGCTGTCGAAAATCATTCGGCATTTTTTTAATCTTCCTGCTCTTTGCCACTCTCGCCGCGTGCCAGAAAAAGCCCGAGCCGTCCCCGGTTCTGCTGCGCGTCGATGAGCGGGCGATCACCCTGGAGGAATTTCAGCACCTGTTTGCCAAATCGCTGCCGGCCGAGCAGAAGCTTAGTCCGGAAGAGAAATCCCATCTGGAACGCTCCTATCTGGTCCAGTTGGTCGACCGCGAACTGGCCATCGCCGAGGCCGGCCGCCTGGGGATAGCGGTCGCTCCGGAGGAAGTGGAGGCCGCCCTGCGGGAGCACCGCAGCGATTATCCCGGCGACGCCTTCGAAGAGATGTTGAGCGAACGCGGCATCACCCTGGCGGACTGGCGGCGCGAGTTGGAAGAAGGCCTGCGCATGGAGAAGGTGGTCCGGCAGACCGTCTACCCCGGCATTACGGTCCGGGAGGAGGAAATCGAGCAATTCTTCACCGAAAACCGCAAGGAATTCGATCGCCCTTTGCAGGTGCGCGCCCGCCAGATCGTCGTCGCCAGTGAAGAGGAGGGACTGCGCATTCTCGGTCTGCTGCGCCAGGGGCAGTCCTTTGTCGAACTGGCCCGGCAGCACTCCCTCTCTCCGGACAGCGATGAGGGGGGCGATCTCGGCTTTTTCGCCCGTGGCGAAATGCCCGCCGAATTCGAGGCCGCCGTCTTCAATCTGCCGGTGGGGCGGATCAGTGAGCTGGTAAAAAGCGAATATGGCCACCACATCTTTCTGGTGGAAGAACGGCGCGAAGCCGTTCGCCTGAAACTCGGCCAGGTCCGGGAAGAGATCCGGGCCGGCCTGCAAGCCGAAAAAGAAGAAAATGCCTATCAACAGTGGCTGCAAAACCTGCGCGGCAAAGCCACCATCGACATCGACTGGTCTCTGCTCTGACAGAGCCGATAAAAGGCGGAACTGGCATGAAACGAATCATCGCTTGGACAGCTTTCTGCTGCCTTCTCCTCCCCATGACCAGCCCGGCGGAAACGATCAACCGCATCGCCGCAGTGGTCAACGACGAAGTCATCACCACGTTTCAACTAGAACAGGCGCTCAAGGAAAATCCCGCGGCCGGAGCCGAAGGAAAACGGCAGGTGCTGGAAAAAATGATCGAAAACACCTTGCTGCAGCAGCGGATTCGGGAAATCGACTTGAGAGTGACCGATGAAGAACTCGAAGCGGCCATTGTCGATGTGCAACGGCAGAACAACCTCACCCGCGGCCAGTTGGAGGATGCCTTGCGTCAGCAGGGGATGAGCCTTGCTGAATACCGGGAGAATCTTCGCGGCCAGATTCTACAGTTCAAACTGCTGGCGCGGGAGGTGGAGAGCCAAATCGAGGTGAGCAATCAGGAGATCCGCGACTATTTTCAGGAACATGTCGACGATTACCGGCAACCGCCCAGCATCCGCCTGAGCCGCATCAGTTTTCCGTTGCCGGCGCAGGCCGGGGAGGAGCAGGTCGCCGCCGTCCGCCGCCAGGCCGATGCCGCCCGGGAACAACTGCTGCAGGGGGAGGATTTCTCGAGCGTTCTGCGCTCCGCGTCAGCCGCCGTTGAAGCCGACGGGGGGGATATGGGGCTGGTAAAACATAAAGACCTGACCGGGGCCTTTGCCAATGCGGTACGCGATCTCGGCCCGGGGCAGGTCAGTGCGATCATCGAAACGCCGCAAGGCTTGCATCTGCTTCTGGTCACCGATCGCAACACCGACCAAGTTCGGCAATTGGACGAAGTCAAAGAGGAAATCGCCAATATTCTCAGGGAGCAAAAAGGCGATGGCGGTCTGCAGCGGTGGAAGCGGCAATTAAAGGAAAAAGCGCGGATCGAAATCAGAATCTGACGGGCGACGATGAAAAAAAAAGCCCCTCCCGCACCGATGCGAGAGGGGCTTTTCGCCCAAAGAGTTCGGCCTTTCCCTAGGCTACGTTCATCCGGTTCATATAGCGTGGCCGCTCCACGAACAGACTTTTCAATTCGCGAACCTCCGGCACCCGCCCGGAAACCCTTATATTGTCATCGATCAGCACCGCAGGCGACACGTAGACCCGATAATCTATCATTTTGCGCCGGTCGAGAAATACATGCACTTCCGCTTCCATTCCCAGCTCGGCCAAGGCTTCCCGTACATTTTCCAGTGTGCGCTCGCCGCGGCGGCTGTTTTCAGGCTTGCAAAGGATATCGATCCGCATAACGCGCCTCCCTAATTGGTTACCATTTTCATCTGAATTATAGACGAATATTTCCCCCTGACAAGCTTTTTTTCGACCGCAGTCGCCTTTCCCCTTCGCCGGACGGCGCTGGAGCAGGCGCGGTAAAACTTTATTTTTTTCTTCTTTTCTGCTAACTTGAGCGACGTTTTCCAGCCGCATGCCGAAAGAGCTTTCTCCCGATGCGAAATATCTCCACTGCGTCCCCAGCCCCGCCGCAACCGATAATCCTGCCCCGCTCCGAACATCCGATCTCCCGTCAGTTGATAGAACCGAACACCCTCAAGGTGCTGTATCGATTGCATCGCCATGGGTTCAAGGCCTATCTGGTCGGCGGCGGCGTGCGTGACCTGTTCCTCGGGCGCGCGCCCAAGGATTTCGACGTGGGCACCGATGCGACCCCCAGCCAAATCAAAAAACTCTTCCGCAACTGCTTTCTGGTCGGCCGTCGATTTCGACTGGCGCATGTCCGTTTCAGCGATCAGGTGGTGGAAGTGGCCACTTTCCGCCGCCAGGCGCAGCCCGACGACCTGCCGGAGCATCCGGACGACCATTCGCTGTTCGCCGAAAACGTTTTCGGCACGCCGCAGCAGGACGCCTTTCGCCGGGACTTCACCATCAATGCCCTGTTTTACGACATCGGCACTTTTTCGGTCATCGATTATGTCGGCGGACTGGAGGATTTGGCCGCGCGACGTCTGCGGGTGATCGGCGACCCACTCGAGCGCTTTACCGAAGATCCGGTGCGCATGCTGCGGGCTCTCGAGTTCTCGGCGCGGCTGGGATTTTCACTCGATGAGCAGACCCGGCAAGCGATTTATACCCGCGCGCCACTGATTGCCGAGGCGGCCCCGGCGCGCATTCGCGAAGAGGTGATGGAACTTTTCCGGCACCGGGTGGCCGGCAAGGTGCTGCGTCAGGCGCAGGACATGGGCTTGCTGCTCCACCTGCTGGCCGGCTTCGAGGGGGACGAGAAGACCTTCGATCTGCTGGACCGGCTCGACGCTCGCACCGCTGCCGGCACGCCGATCAGCGAACCCTTCGCCCTCGCCGCCCTTTATCTGTCCCGCTTTCTTAAAGTAGCGCCGGCAACGTCGGCAGGCACGGTTACCGACGCCGTGCATCTTGCCGGTCTGCTGGTCGCCCCGCACTGCGGCTATTTTCATGTGGCGCACGGGATTCGGCATCAGGCCCGCGAACTGCTCATCGGAGTTTTCCGTCTTCGCCGGGGGCGCGGCCAACGCGGCGAAAGACGTTTTTTGCAGCATCCGCAGACGCCCGAGTCCCTTGCCCTGCTCTCCCTTTGGAGCGCCGCAACCGGCGAAAACGCCGATCTGATCCCCGTCTGGAGCGCGGCCATCGCCGGCGACGACGAAGCGGCGAAATCGCCGCCCGCCGCCCGCCGTCCGTCCCGCTCGCGGCGTCGCCGGCGGCCCAGAAAACCGAAGGACCAACCCGCGTAACCCCCCACCGCGATTACTTTGCCAATTCCCGCAACAGTTGCCGCAGACGCCGTCTTTCCACCGATCGCAGAGGCCGGTCGCGAAACGCGGCGCGGTTGTAGATCTCGGCAAATTCCCGGCACAGCGGGTCATCGACCTGGATGGCAAGCTCCAGCAACCCCTGGGAAAGGGGAATGGGGCCCAGCGCGTATTTCGCCCGCACCCGCTGGCGCAAGGCGTCCGGGAGCCCGCGGTCGCGATTCCGGCGCCGCCTGAGCAGAAGAAGAAGGGTGCTCAGCAGCAACAGTCCGGCAAAAACCGGCCAGGCCGGCGCCGGCAGCCGGGGCCAACGCCAGTCGCGCATCTGGAAATTGGCCTGCCGTAGAAGGCCGATCTGGCTGCCAAGGTCATAGGTGATAACCGCCCGCGTCCAATAATAATCGAAGGCGTCGAGCAACTGCCTCCAGGCGCCGAACTCGTGTCGGGGCAGCGCTTCGGGGTTTTGCGCCCACCCGGTCGGGTCGATGCGCATCCAGTTGCCCTCGACCAGCGCCTCGACCCAGACGTGGGCGGCGCTTTCTTTCACCAGATAGTAGCCTGCCAACGCATTGTATTCCCCGCCGTGATAGCCTCCGACCAGCCGCGCCGGCACCCCGACCAGGCGCAGCAGCAGACCGAATGAAGAGGCGAAATGCTCGCAGTAGCCGCGTTTTTTCTCGAAAAGAAATTCCTCCGCCGAATTCTCCGATCCGGGCAGGTCGCTGGTCGCATAGGCTAGTTTTTGCGCGAGAAAAAATTCCCGCAGAAGATCGACCCGGTGCCGATCCGATCGCCCTTCAGCCGCAATACGCTCGGCGAGGGACCGCAGGCGGGGGGCGACAGAGGCCGGCGGTTGCTGATAAAATTCGCGGTCGGCCGCGCCGAGCAACTGTATTTTGCCGCCAAGGCGCGAGTCCACCGCATAACGGGTCCGCTGAACGAGGGGACGCCGTGCCGTGTGCACCATATCCGCGCTCGCCTGGAAGCGGACTCCGTCCAGCTTTTCGGGGGGATCGAGGGCGACGAGCAGGCGATCCGTTTTTGGTTCCGGATAGATGGTCTGGGTAATCGGCCGACCACCGGCAAGGCGCACTTTCTCCCGCGTCGGCGGCTCATGCCGCACCCAGGTGTTGCCCTCCATGGTATTGAGGACGGTGCCGCGCCAGTAGCGCTCTTCGGCCGGCAAATCCTCCCCCTCGGCGCGAAACGCAATTGCCGAATTCTCCCCCATGCTGGCGACGTCGCCCGGCTCGATGCGGTCGCTGATCCCGGCGGTGGAAGCGGCCGCCGGCGTCGGATTGAGAAAATTCCAGAGCGGATGGTTGGTGCGCGGCAGGATAACGAAAAATCCGAGCATCAGCACCAGGGAAACCGCCGGCAGAACCAGCGCCGTCGCCAATATCCGCCGCAGTTCCGGCAACGTGAGCCGGAGGTCGGCATCGGCGGAGTGGAAAGTCAGCAGGACCAGACCGACCGTGACGGCCAGAACCAGCAAAATCAGGCAGAAAAGAAAAAGGGCGCTGAGGTCGAGCAGGGTCGAACCGGCCAGGGCGAAGACCGCCAGCACAAACAATTGCAGGTAATTGCGGCTGCTTTTTTCGGTAACCAGGCGGACCGCCAGCAGCAGGACAATAATGTGGACAACCGAATGCACCATCTGCTCGCGACTGATGCCGACGGCGTAAAAGAAGAACAGGCAGCTCGAAAGAATGGCGGCCGGAACGCGCCGCAGGGGATAGTAGTCGAGGCGGTCGCAGATGATGCCGGCGAGCAGCGCTGCCGGCAAAAAAGCCTGCACCGGCCGCTCCAGATAGGGAAAGAGCGGCGCGATGCAAAGCACGCTGGCCAGATAGGCGAGCAGGTTGAGCAGGGTTTTAAGCCGGTACATAATTCGCCAGTTCCGTCATTAATCGCAGCTTGTGGCCACGGGAAAGGGCCGGTGCGATCATCCGCGAACCGAGCCGCAGCCCCACCGGCCGGTTTTTTTGCAGGCAGTATTGGATCAGATGCGCGGCGTGGCCGAGCCGTTCTTCCAGGTGGTTGCCGGGCAGGCTGGCCAGATCGATGATCAGCGGCTCGCATGCGGCGGCGGAAAGTTCCCGCACTTTTAATTCGTCCTGCCGGGCCGAGAGTTTCCAGTGAATCAGCTTCATCGGCTCGCCCCGGTAATCGGCGATCCGACTGATATCGCCTTCGTAACCGCGGGCGTCGTTGGCGGCCTCCCCGCTGGCGACGGCCTTGCCGTTGCCGGCGGGCGGACAACGGCGGGGAGCCGGAAAGACGGTGATGGCGCGGCTTTCGCCGACGGTCGCCCGGCGCACGAAAAAATTAATGGGAAAAGGCGAACTGAGTTGGATTTCGCCAAGGGGGCGGGTGCCGCGACCGGAAAAGGTGCAGGTCAGCGAGGCGACGGCCGATGCGCGCGGCCCAACCGCGGTAAACAGCAGGTTGCCGTCGGGCAGGATTACCCGAACGAGAAACGCGCCGAGAAGCCGCTTCTCGTTGTGCAGGCGAACGGTGACCAGGGTCGACCGGGCGTCGTATATCTCGTCGGGGACCTCCACCGCCACCGACAACCCGGCGATATTGCCGCGGCCGAGCACCCCGGACACCGCCATAAAACCGAGCAGCGCGGAAACCAGCAGATACAGCAGATTATTGCCGGTATTGACCGCGGCAAAGCCAAGAAACAGGGTCATTACCACGTAAAGGGCGCCGGCCCGGGTCAGACTCAGGCCAGCGGCACGGGCACGTCCATGAGCAGCGATCGCAGCACCTCCTCTTTGTTCACCGCCTCATTTTCCGGGCGCAGAATCAGCCGGTGTGCGCCCACCGCCACCGCCACCGTTTTCACATCCTCCGGCGCGACGTAATCCCGCCCTTCCAGGTAGGCGGCGGCCCGCGCCGCTTCCGCCAGGTTAATGGCTCCACGGGTGGAGATGCCGGCAATGATCAGCGCGTGCCGCCGGCTGGCTTCGACCAGCGCGTGGATGTAGTCGACGATCTTGTCCGAGAGATAAATCTGTTCGCGGATGACCTGCCGGGCGGTGAGGATATCGTCCAGCGACAGCAGAGGCGCGATATGGCGGATTTCCTCCCGGATGCTTCCCCCCTTGATTATCGCTTTTTCGACCTCCGCCGGCGGATAACCCAGGCCGGAGGTGATGAGAAACCGGTCCAGCTGCGATTCGGGGAGGGGATAGGTGCCGACCTGCTCCACCGGATTCTGGGTGGCGATGACGATGAACGGGTCGGGAAGGGGATAGGTGGTTCCTTCGACGGTTACCCGGCGCTCCTCCATCGCCTCCAGCATGGCGCTCTGCGTTTTCGGCATCGCCCGGTTGATTTCGTCGGCAAGCACGATGTTGCTGAAAATGGGTCCCGGAACGAAGCGGAACTGACTGTCGTTGCGGTCGAAAATCGACAGACCGGTGATGTCGGACGGCAAGAGGTCGCTGGTGCACTGAATGCGGCCGAAGGAAAGGCCGAGGGCTTGGGCCAGGGCGAGAGCCAGGGTGGTCTTTCCCAGCCCCGGAATATCCTCAAGCAACAGGTGGCCGCCGGAAAGAAGCGAGATGATCGCCAGGCGCAGGGCGCGAATCTTTCCCTGAAGAAAATTTTCGGCCAACCCGTCGATGACCGCGAGTATTTCCTTGCGTTTTGGTAAATCCATGCAATTCCCCCAGAAAGAAAAGTTGGCAATATGGGTGGGTGCAACAAGCAAAGCAAACGCCACCGGGACGCTCAGGTTTCCTGCTGCAGAACGAGCAGGTAACCGTCCGGATCATGCAGCCAGATTTCCCGCCGGCCGAATTCCTCGTCCTCAAGTTCGTACAGGGTATGCAGGCGACGACGCTCGATCGCCCGCCGAATGGGCCGCAGATCGGCCACCGTGAATTCGAGACTGATTCCGATTCCCCGGGGGCGCCGCTCCAGATTCTGGAAAAGGGCCGGGTGCAGCGCTTCCAGCGCGCTCATTTCCCGAAAGAACAGGACCGTGGCGCCCCGCCGCAGCAGGAGCACCGCCGGGCGGCCGGGCAGCGGAACGACCTCTTCGACTTCCCATTCCAGGATTTCCCGATAAAAAAGCGCCGTGCGTTGCAGATCGGCAACGGCAAGTGTCAGGGAAAAAGGCATGACGGACGGTCTCCCGATAAACTGTGCAGACCCCCACCGCCGGCAGCCGTGGGGAAAGTTGACGCCTCCGGAAAATCTATGCTCTAATGGTTTCTTTCATCATCTTCTGCTAGGAGCGGACCGAAATGGTTCGGGTATTTCTCGGTCTCGGCGCCAATCTCGGCGACCGTCTCGGCAACCTGCGCGGCGCCCGGCATCAGCTGCAACAGGCGCCGGGGGTGAACCTGAGCGCCGCGTCGGCACTTTATGAAACCCACCCCGTCGGCGGACCGCCTGGGCAGAACGATTATCTGAATGCGGTTCTGGCGGTGCGCACGACCCTGTCGCCACGAGAACTGTTGCATCTTTGCCAGACCATCGAGGCTAACTTTGCCCGACAGCGACGGGAAACGTGGGGGCCGCGCACCCTCGACATCGATCTGCTGCTCTACGGCAACGAGATTCTGCAGGAGAAGGACTTGATTGTGCCGCATCCGCAGTTGCACCGACGCGCTTTCGTCCTGCAGCCGCTGACCGATCTGGCGCCTGACCTGCCGCATCCGATTCTGGAACAGACGCCCCGCGAACTGCTGGCTGAACTTCCCGCAGGCGGGGGGCTTCGCAAACTCTGCATGGAATGGTAATCCGATGATCCGTCTGCTCCTGCTGCTTATTCTTTTTTTCCTGGCTTACACCTTTTTCACCGTTTTGCTGCGGGCGCTGCCGCGCGGCCGCAGCGCCGGCCTGCCGCCGGAGAAAAGCAAGCGGGGTGAAGAGATGGTGCGGGATACGCAATGCGGCACCTATATTCCCCGCAGTCAGGCGCTGGAAAAATCGATCCGGGGGGAAAAGTACTTTTTCTGCTCCGCCGAATGCCGTGACGCCTTTCGCGCCGACGATTGAAGGACCCGATCAGGATAACATGTCGTTCGCCGGCAGCACCGCGAACCCCTTTTTTTCGCACCAAGCCCCTATCCTATAACAATTACCCGCCACATCCCACAGCAAAGGAGTCCATATGAAATTTTTCATCGATACCGCCGATGTTGCCGAAATCCGCGCGGCGCACGACCTGGGCCTGGTCGACGGCGTCACCACCAATCCCTCCCTGATTGCCAAAAGCGGCCGCGATTTCCAGGAGGTTCTCAAGGAAATCCTGACCGTTGTCGATGGTCCGGTTTCCGCCGAGGTCATCGCCCTCGATGCCGCCGGCATGGTGAAAGAGGGTAAGGAGCTGGCCAAAATCAACCCCAACAATATCGTCGTCAAGGTGCCGATGACCCCCGATGGTTTGAAGGCGACGCGGATCTTTGCCGCGGAAGGGATTCGCACCAACGTCACTCTCGTCTTCTCCCCGCTGCAGGCGCTGCTGGCGGCCAAGGCCGGAGCAACTTTCGTCTCCCCCTTCATCGGCCGTCTGGACGATATCGGCCATGACGGCATGGAGGGGATCGATCAGATCCGGACCATTTTCGACAATTACGGCTATGAAACCGAAATTATCGTCGCCTCCGTGCGCTCCCCCCTGCACGTACTCAGGGCCGCCCTCGTCGGCGCCGATATCTGCACCATCCCGTTTGCCGTCATCATGCAGTTGGCCAAGCATCCGCTGACCGATATCGGCATCGAAAAATTCCTCGCCGACTGGCGGAAAACGAAGAAATAGGGCGCAGAGGCTCTGGCCCCGCCGCCATCCGACATCAAGTCCGACATCGATATATCCGCGGCAACCCGCTCTTCGCTCCCGAAGAAGAGCGGGTTTTTTTGTCCTCCCCCCGTACAACGACTGGTCTTCGGCCGGTTCTTCCATTAGAATGAATGGATACCCAGCGAGAGGAGAAATGCGGCATGAACATTCATGAGTACCAGGCCAAGGAAATCCTGAGCGCGTTCGACATCCCCGTCCCTCGCGGTCGGGTGGCATTGACCGCCGATCAGGTGGAGAGGTCGGCCAAGATGATGGGCGGACGTTGCGTGGTCAAGGCGCAGATCTACGCCGGCGGTCGCGGCAAGGCGGGCGGGGTGAGATTGGTCCATCACCCCGAGCAGGCGCATGATCTGGCCAAGGAGTTGTTCGGCAAGCGCCTGGTGACGCCGCAGACCGGTCCCGAGGGGCTCAAGGTGCGCCGGATTCTGGTCGAAGAGGCGGTGGACATCGCACGCGAATTCTATCTCTCGATTACCCTGGACCGCAGGACGTCGCGCTATTGCGTCATCGCCTCGGCCGAGGGGGGGGTGAACATCGAGGAGACGGCGGCGCGCTCTCCGGAAAAAATCCAGATGCTCATCGTCGATCCGTTCACCGGGCTGCGCGCTTACCAGGCGCGCAAGGTTGTCCTGGGTCTGGGACTTAAGGGGGCGCTGGCGGAAGACTGTGTGCAGCTGATTTTAAGCCTTTACCGCTGCTGTCTGGAGCGCGACTGCTCGCTGGTGGAGATCAATCCGCTGGTGGTAACCAAGGCGGGCTGGCTGCTGGCGATGGACGCCAAGATCAGTTTCGACGACAACGCCGTTTTCCGCCACTGGGAATATCACGATCTGATGGACTACTCCCAGCTCGATCCGCTGGAAATCAGCGCCGGCAAGTTCGACCTTTCCTACATCAAGCTGGAGGGAAACATCGGCTGCATGGTCAACGGCGCGGGGCTGGCCATGGCGACCCTCGACGTACTGAGTGAATGCGGCGGCCAACCGGCCAACTTTCTCGATGTCGGCGGCGGCGCCACCAGGGAAAAGGTTACCGAAGCCTTCAAAATCATCCTGCAGGACAAAGATGTGCGCGGAGTTTTTGTCAACATCTTCGGCGGCATCATGCGCTGCGACGTCATCGCCCACGGCATCATCGAGGCGGCCTCGGAGGTGCAGTGCACCCTGCCGATCGTGGTGCGCATGGACGGCTCTCAGGTGGAAGAGGGGAAGAAGCTGCTGCTCGATTCCGGATTGAATGTGCAATGTGTCGATGCGCTCGGTCCCGGCGCGTCCTGCATCGTTTCCATGGTCAAAGGCGAGGCCGACGTATGCGGCGGCGCCTGCGCCGTCAAGTAGAGGAGGCCCGGATGTCCATTCTGATCAACAAGGAATCGCGCGTCGTCGTCCAGGGAATCACCGGCAAGGCCGGTCTTTTCCATACCAAATCCTGCCGCGAGTACGGCAGCCAAATCGTCGCCGGCGTCACGCCCGGCAAGGGCGGCATCCATATCGAGGGAATCCCCGTCTTCGATACGATGGAGGAGGCGGTGCGCATTGCCGGCGCCAATGTTTCGATGATCTTCGTCCCGCCGCCGGGGGCGGCCGACGCCATTTTGGAGGCATGCGACGCCGGAATCGCCCTCGCCATCTGCATCACCGAAGGCGTGCCGATTCGCGACATGGTCATCGCCAAGCGGGTGGTCGACACCGGCCGCACTCTGCTGGTGGGTCCCAACTGCCCGGGCGTGATCACCCCCGGTGAATGCAAAGTGGGGATCATGCCGGGTTATATTCACAAACCGGGAAAAATCGGCCTGGTTTCCCGCAGCGGCACCCTGACCTACGAAGCGGTTAAGCAACTCACCGATGTCGGCCTTGGCCAATCGACGGTGGTGGGGATCGGCGGCGACCCGATCATCGGCATGAAGTTCATCGATGTCCTGGAGAAATTCAACGCCGATCCGGAAACCGAAGGGGTCTTCATGATTGGCGAGATCGGCGGCGGCGCCGAAGAAGAGGCGGCCCGCTGGATCAAGAAGAACATGCAGAAACCGGTGGCGGCCTTTATCGCCGGCGTTACCGCCCCTCCCGGCAAGCGCATGGGGCATGCCGGGGCGATCATCACCGGCGGCGAGGGCAAGGCCGAGGATAAGATCGCCGCCCTGCGCGAATGCGGCGTCACCGTGGCGACCAGCCCGACGAAAATGGCCGAGGCGATGCGCGCCGCCATGAAATAGGCGGCAGGACCAAGAAATTTCGTTGCCGCGCCGGACCTCTGGTCCGGCGCGTAGGGAGCATTGGAGGTCGGTTGGTCGTTGGTTGACTTGCCGAAATGCTCCCTATATTATTGGTGGATTCGTTTTCTTTCAGATGGAAAGGGAAATTCGTTAATGGCATTGCTGCGCATCCGGCACTATCCCGAGACCGTTCTCAAGGAGATCGCCGCCCCGGTTTCGGTCTTTGATCCAGCGTTGAAAGAACTCGCCCGCGACATGGCGGAAACGATGTACGCCGCGCCCGGCGTCGGACTGGCCGCGCCGCAGGTCGGGATCGGCAAGCGCCTGTTGGTCATCGACTGCAGCCCCAAGGACTCTCCCCCCGAACTGCTGACGGTGGTCAATCCGGAAATTATCGAACGGGAGGGCGAAGCCATGGAGGAGGAGGGCTGCCTTTCCGTCCCCGGCTATTACGCCCGGGTGCCGCGCAGCGCCCAGGTAACGGTGCGCTACCTCGACCTGGAAGGACAGCAGGTGGAGCGCCGGGCCGAAGGTCTGCTGGCGATCGCCTTTCAGCACGAAATAGACCATCTCGACGGCATTTTGTTCGTCGATCACCTCTCGCCGCTGAAAAAAAGTTTTTTTCGCAAGCGGTATCCGAAAATACTCGAACAGCAGCAGCAGGAGCAGCTATGATTGATCCCCGCCATCTGCGCACCGTGTTCATGGGGACGCCGGAGTTCTCCCTGCCTACCTTCGAAGGCCTTCTCGCTGCCCAGGTGCGGCTGGTCGCGGTTTTCTCCCAACCGGACCGCCCCAAGGGGCGCGGCAACCAACTGGCCGCACCGCCGGTCAAGGAGCTCGCCTTGCAGCACGGCATCCCGGTTTTTCAACCGGCGAAGCTGCGCCAACCCTCGGCGGTCGAACAGCTGCGGCAGCTTGCGCCCGATCTGATCGTGGTGGTCGCCTTCGGGCAGATCCTGCCCCAAAGCGTCCTCGAGATTCCCCGTTACGGCTGCATCAATGTGCACGCCTCCCTGCTTCCCCGCTATCGCGGGGCGTCGCCGATCAACAAAGCGATCCTGGAGGGGGAGACGGTCGCCGGCGTCACCACCATGCTGATGGAGGCGGGACTCGATACCGGACCGATGTTGGTGAAGAAATCCACGCCCATCGGCGCCGCGGAGACCGCCGGCGAACTCAGCGACCGCCTGGCCCTGCTGGGGCGGGAGGCGATGGAGGAAACCCTCAGCCGGCTCTGCGCCGGCACCTTGCGGCCGGAGGTGCAGGACGACACCCAGAGCAGCTACGCGCCGATGCTGCAGAAAGAGGATGGCCGCATCGACTGGCGCCGCTCGGCGGCCGCCATCCACAACCAGGTGCGCGGACTCGATCCCTGGCCCGGTGCCTTCACCTTTCTCGACGGCGAACTGCTGAAGATCGCCCGCACCGCCGCCGAACCGGGCAACGGCCCGCCGGGCGCCGTGCTGGAGGCCGGCAAGGACGGTTTGCGCATCGCCTGCGGCGAGGGGACGCTGCGCATCGGCGCCTTGCAGCTGCCGGGAAAAAAACGCCTTGCCGCGGAGGAATTTCTGCGCGGCCGTCCGGTCCCGCTCGGCACTCGCCTGGAGCCATGAAATGGGTGAAGGCGGCCAGCAGGAAAATTTCCAGCCGCGTAAACGTCTGTTCATCGGTCTTCTCGGCGTCGCCTGCGCCTGCGTTCTCGGCCTGGCTTTTCTGCTCTGGTGGGTGCCGAGCGTCGGCCTGCTGCAAATACACCCCATTTTACCGACTATCTTCGGCACCATTCTCGCCGTCATTTCCCTGGCGATTGTCGGCGGCCTGACGCTGCTTATCCTGACCCTGCTCACCGGCAGGGATCTCTTCTTCTCGGAACGCCTGCGCCGCATCGTCATTCGCTACCTGTTCCCCGGCATCATTGCCCTGGGGCGGCTGGTCGGCATCGACCGCGATACCTTGCAGCAGTCCTTTATCGCTTTGAACAACCAACTGGTACGCTCAAAGAAGCTGCGCGTAACGCCTCGGCAGGCGCTCATTCTCCTGCCGCACTGCATCCAGCTTTTCAACTGCCCGATCAAAATAACCGGCGATGTCGACAAATGCCTTCGCTGCGGAAAATGCAATATCAACGAATTGGCCGGCTTGGCCCATGAGCGGGGGATCGCCATCGCCGTCGCCACCGGCGGCACCCTGGCGCGCAAGATCATCGTCGACAAGCGTCCGCGCTTCATTCTGGCTGTCGCCTGCGAACGCGATCTCACTTCCGGTATTCGCGACGCCTATCCCCTGCCCGTTATCGGCATTCTCAACCGCCGCCCGCATGGACCCTGCTTTAACACCCGCATCATCCTCGAGGAGATCGCCCGCGCCCTGGACGAGCATGTCGACCCGCCCTGACCGCTGAATTTTGCCGGACTGCCGTCCTTTCCTTTTCCACCCCCCTGCCCTATAATGCCTCCCCTTGACGGGAGAAAACATGCACAACCACTATACCGACGCCGCCCGCCTGGCGATGCGTCAGGCCATCGAAGACGCCGGCGGCAACGAGGTTTTTTTTCTCGGCCGCCTGGACGAACAGCGGCTGGTCGCCAATATCGAGGTGCTGGCCCGCGGCTCGGCGGAGGCGGTTCCGGCCATCCTGCAACTGTGCCGTTATGGCGAAGTGGTGATTCACAACCACCCCTCCGGCGCCCTCACCCCCTCGGGCGCCGACATCGAAATCGCTTCCCGCCTCGGCGCCCTCGGCGTCGGCTTTCATATCATCGACAACCAGGCAAAATCGCTCTACCGAGTCGTCGAAGCCTTTGCGCCGAAGACGGAGAAACATCTTTCCCCGGAGCGCATTGCCGGCGTGCTCGGCGAGGAGGGGTCGGTCGCGCGGGGACTTCCCGGCTACGAAAACCGTCCCGAGCAATTGCGCATGGCCTTCGCCGCCGCCGAGGCCTTCAACGCCGGCAGGTTGACCGTCATCGAGGCCGGCACCGGCACCGGCAAGAGCTTGGCCTACCTGGTGCCGGCCCTGCTTTGGGCGCTGGAAAACGAGGAACGCATCGTGGTGTCGACCAACACCATCAACCTGCAGGAGCAGCTTATCCGCAAGGATCTGCCCTTCCTGCGGCGCGCCACCGGTCTCGATTTCCGCGCGGTGCTGGTCAAGGGACGGGGCAACTACCTCTGCCGGCGACGGGCGGAGACGGCGCGGCTGGAACCGGGGCTGTTCGAGGACCGGCTGGCCGGCGATCTGGAGGCGGTGCTCGCCTGGGCGCAGACGACGAAGGACGGCAGCAAGGAGGAGTTGAGCTTTTTGCCGGAGGCGGCGGTGTGGGAGGAGGTGCGCTGCGAACTCGACCAGTGTCTGCGGGTGCGTTGCGCCCATTACGCCACCTGCTTTTTCCACCGGGCGCGGCGGCAGGCGGCGCAGGCCGATCTGCTGGTGGTCAATCACGCCCTGTTGCTGGCCGATCTGGCGGTGCGGCAGCAGACCGACAACTATTCGGCAGCGGCGGTGCTCCCCCCTTTCGAACGCATCATTCTGGACGAGGCGCATCATCTGGAGGATGTCGCCACCAGCCATTTCTCCGCCCAGGTCACCCGCTTTGCCTTCGCCCGGCTGCTCAACCGCCTGCGGCATCCGCGCAAGCCCGACAAGGGCCTTCTCCCGCGCTTTCTCGCCGCCCTGGCCAAAGAGCTGCCCGACAGCGAAGACGATCTCTATCGCGACCTGCACGGACGCGTCGATCACCTGTTGGCGGCTCGGCAGGCCCTCCTCGATCAGGCGGTGACGACACTGGAATGGATCGGCGAGACCCTCGCCGCCGCCCTCGGCCGGGAAATCAGCGAGCGGGAGGAGATTCGCCAGCGGCTGGTGCCGGCGTTCACCGCCACCGCGGCCTGGCCCGCCATCGTCGAACGGGTGCGCGCCCTCGCCCGGCAGGCCGCCGACTTGGGCAAAGAGCTGCGCGCGCTGCTGCAGAAGGCCAATCGCCTCCCCGAAGCGGTGGCCGACAAGCTTGGCGCCCACCTGACCGATCTGCGCGGGATCGCCGGCCGGGTCGATATCCTGACTTGCGATCTGAGTGGTTTTGTCGCCGAGGCCGACGGCGTCTGCGCCTGGTTCGAGGTCGGCCGCGGACGCATCGGCCGCGGCGCCGGCATCGTCACCCGACTGTGCACCGCACCATTGTCGGTGGCGCAGAGTCTCAAAGAGGCGGTGTACGATCGGTTCAAGACGGTCATCATGACCAGCGCCACCCTGGCGGTGGGCGATTCCTTCGCCTACTTCGCGCACCGGGTGGGGCTCGACCGCGCCGAAGAGCCGAGGCGGAGCGAACTTCTGCTGAATTCCCCCTTCGATTTCGCCCGTCAGGCGCTGGTCGCAGTGCCGACGGACCTGCCCGAACCGGGGCGCCCCGGCTATGCCGAAGCGGTGCGCGATCTGGTGGAAAAGGCCGTCCTGCTCGCCGACGGCCGCTCCTTCGTTCTGTTTACCGCCTACTCGCTGCTGCGCCGAATACACGGCGAACTCGCGCCGGTGTTGCAGGCGCGCGGCTACCGTTGCCTGCGCCAGGGGGAGGACCAGCGCCACAAACTGCTCAAAACCTTTGCCGCCGATCCGACCAGCGTCCTGTTCGCCACCGATTCCTTCTGGGAAGGAGTGGATGTGCCCGGCCGCGCTCTGGAGCAGGTGATCATTTCCCGGTTGCCGTTCAAGGTTCCAACGGAGCCGGTGCTGGAGGCGCGCGCCGAAGCGATCGAGCGCCACGGCGGCGACCCGTTCATGGAATACACCGTGCCGCAGGCGGTGATCAAATTCAAGCAGGGCTTCGGCCGCCTGATCCGCCACCGGGACGATTGCGGCGTGGTGCTGCTGCTCGACACCCGGGTGGTGAAAAAAGGTTACGGGCGGCTGTTTCTGCGCTCCCTGCCGCCCGCCGAGGTTGCCGCTGGGCCGACGGCCGAGGTTTTCGGCCGCATGGCCGATTTTTTCGCCGCACTTACGGCGCCAGAGCCCTGATTGGTCGCGCCCGGCGCAAATTTTCTTTATGACGCATAAAATATTATATTGACATGGGCGAAGACGGGATCTAAATTATGACCGATTTTATCCTCAATAAGAAAAGGAGATTCGTCATGGCCATCTGGAAATGCGAGAAGTGCGGCGCGGAAAAAGAAGGCCGCTGTAAACCGAAGAAGTGTCCGGCCTGTGCAGCGATCGTTATGGTCAAGCAGTCATGACCGAGGGCCTGCCCGTGTTCACCCTGCCCCGGCGAATTTATTATTTCTATCGCGACGGTTTTCGGGCGATGCGCCTGGGGCGCACCTTGTGGACGCTGGTCCTGATCAAAGTATTCATTCTTTTCGCCATTCTGAAAGTTTTCTTTTTTCCCGATCTTCTGCATACTCGTTTCGCCACCGACCAGCAACGGGCCGACCATGTCCTGGAGCAGCTTCAGCCGCGCCATCGGTCGGACGGGTAGTCATCTTTTTGCCTTGGAGGCAACCATGAATGTGATCGACCTTGCCCAGGTCGACTGGGCGCGGGCCCAGTTCGCCCTGACGGCGATGTTTCACTGGATTTTCGTTCCCCTCACCCTCGGACTCTCATTTCTTCTCGCCTTTTTCGAAACTCTTTACGTCCGCACCGGCAACCCGGAATGGAAAACCCTGACCAAATTCTGGATGCGCCTGTTCGCCGTCAACTTCGCCATCGGCGTCGCCACCGGCCTGATCCTCGAATTCGAATTCGGCACCAACTGGTCGAATTATTCGTGGATGGTCGGCGATATTTTCGGCGCGCCGCTGGCCGTCGAGGGCATTTTCGCCTTCTTCATCGAGGCGACCTTCTTTGCCGTCATGTTCTTCGGCTGGGATCGGGTGTCCAAGCGGTTCCATCTGTTCTCGACCTGGATGGTGGCGGTCGGCTCCAACCTCTCCGCCCTGTGGATTCTCGTCGCCAATGGCTGGATGCAGTATCCGGTGGGGATGAAATTCAACATCGACAGCGCCCGCTTTGAGATGCAGGACTTCTGGAGCGTGCTCTTTTCGCCGGTGGCGATCGGCAAATTTACGCACACGACCAGTTCCGGATTTCTCTACGGCGCCCTCTTCGTAATCGCCGTCTCTTCCTGGTTTCTGCTCAAGGGCCGACATCTGGAGATGGCGAAGAAAAGCATCATGGTGGCCGCGGTTTTCGGCATTCTCGCCTCCGTCTTCGTCGCCTTCACCGGCGACGAGGCCGCCCACACCATTTCCCGGGTGCAGCCGATGAAGCTGGCGGCCATGGAGGGGCTCTACGACGGCGAATCCGGCTGCGCCCTGTGCGCCATTGGCGTGCTCAATGCCGACAAGCAGCCCGGCGACGACGCCCCGCCCTATCATTTCGCCATCAAAGCGCCGTACGTCCTTTCCATCCTCGCCAACCGCGATCCGGCCAGCTTCGTTCCCGGCATCAACGACCTGATTTACGGCAATCCCGAGCAACAGGTCATGGGGGTGAGCGAAAAGATGGTGCGCGGCAAGTCGGCCGTCGCCGAACTCAGCCGATATCACGCGGCGAAGAAGGCCGGCGATACGGAAATGGCGACCAGCGCCATGAACGCCTTCGATCTCGACCGCGATTATCTTGGCTACGGTTACCTGAACCGGGCGGAGGACGCGGTGCCCCCAGTGGGTCTGGCTTTCTACAGCTTCCGGCTGATGGTTTCCCTCGGCACCTTCCTGCCCATCCTCTGTATCGCTTTTCTCGTTTTCGCCTGGCGAAACACCCTGCTGGGAAAAAAGTGGCTTCTGCGCCTCGGCGTGGCCTCCTTTTTCCTCGGCATTGTCGCCTCCCAGTCCGGCTGGGTGGTGGCCGAAGTCGGCCGGCAGCCCTGGGCCATTCAGGGACTCTTGCCGGTGGGCGTGGCCACTTCGAATCTGACTGTGGGGACGGTGCAGACCACTTTCTTCATCTTTCTGTTTCTGTTCACCACCCTTTTGGTGGCGGAAGTGCGCATTATGCTGAAGCAGATCCATATCGGACCGGAGGAGAAACGACATGATCGGCAGTCTTGATATAACCGTCCTGCAGAAGCTGTGGTGGCTGATTACATCGGTGGTCGGCAGCCTCTTTCTCTTTCTCACCTTCGTGCAGGGGGGACAAACCCTGCTGTTCACGGTGGCCGGCGACGAAGAGGAAAAATCCCTCGTCCTCAATTCGATCGGCCGCAAATGGGAGCTGACCTTCACCACCCTGGTGCTCTTCGGCGGCGCCCTGTTCGCCGCCTTCCCCCTGTTCTACGCCACCAGCTTCGGCGGCGCCTACTGGGTGTGGATGCTCATCCTGTTCACCTTCGTTGTCCAGGCGGTCAGTTATGAGTTCCGCAAGAAGCCGCATAATCTACTGGGCGCCCGGGTCTATGAAGTCTTCCTGCTCATCAACGGCAGCGTCGGCATCCTGCTCATCGGCGCCGCCGTCGGCACCTTCTTCACCGGTTCCGAATTCACCCTGAGCGCCATGCGTTCGGGCACCTGGCTGCATCCGCTGCGCGGCCTGGAGGCGGCTTTCAATCCCTTCAACGTGGCTCTCGGGCTATTTCTCGTCTTCAATGCCCGGGTGCTCGGCGCCCTCTACCTGACCAACCACATCGACCATCCGCCGCTGGCGGCGAAGACCGGCCGCGCTGCTTTTACCAATCTGCTGCTGGCGCTGCCGTTTCTGCTGTTCGTCCTGTTCCGCCTGCTGACCATGGACGGTTTCGCCGTCGACCCGGCCAACGGCGCGGTTTACATGGAGGGCGGCAAATACCTGCACAACCTGCTGGCGATGCCGGTGGTGGCGGCTCTGCTGCTGGGCGGACTGCTGCTGGTGGTCTGGGGCGTGCTGACGACGCGCTTCGCCGAGCGCAAGAGCGGCATCTGGTTTGCCGGTCCCGGCACGGTGCTGGTCGGTTTGGCGCTCTTCTCTCTGGCCGGCTACAATCACACCGCCTTTTACCCCTCGCGGGCCGACCTGGCGAGCAGCCTGACCATTCACAATGCTTCCAGCAGCCATTACACCTTGACCGTCATGAGCTATGTCGCCATCGCCGTCCCCTTTGTCCTCGCCTACATCGCCTGCGTCTGGCGGATGATGGACAGCAAGAAATTGACGTCCGCCGACCTGCAAGGGGAAGCGGCCGAAGACCTCTACTAACGGAGACCATGATGATTACCCTGATGCTCGTCGGCTGGCTGGCGCTGATCGCCATATCCTATTTCGTTGCCGAAACGGTTTTGCGCAAGTCCGGAAACCTCTGACCAGCGCCCTCTCAGAGAAAAAAAACGACCGGGAGCATGACTGCTGCCCGGCCGTTTTTTTTTCGCGGAGAGTCGTCAGCCATGTGGGATTTCGGCCGACTGGAGGAAAAGCGACTGGCAAGGATGCTGCAATACTCCCGGCAGGACGCCAAAATGCCGAACCTTTGCACCCTCCGGAGGAGAACTCAAATGCTGAAGAAGTCCCTGCTCGCTCTGACCTGCTTGCCGTTGCTGGCGATCGAACCGGCGAGCGCCGAGGTCAACATCAACGTCAATTTCGGCGCGCCGGCGCCGATTATTGTCCCCGCGCCGCCGCTATTTCTCGTTCCTCCCGCCCTGGGCGTGCCGGTGGCGGTGGGCATCGACATCGACCTGTTTCATATCGACGGCCGCTATTATACGTGCCGCGATGGCGTCTGGCATGTGGGAACCGGTTACAATGGACCGTGGAAGGTGATTGGCCAGGGCCGCCTGCCGCCGGGCTTGCGCAAGCACTATCTGACAAAGGTGCGCCATTGGCGGGACGAGGAGTACCGTCATTATCGCCAGGAGCATGACACCTATCGCGGCCGGACTTTCCGGCCGGACCGCGACAAAGACGATGACCGGCGCGACCGTGGCCACGGAAAAGGAAAAAACAAACATAAAGGGAAAAACAAGCACGATTAAAGGACCTGCGACCCACACCGGCCCACGCAAGGCCCGCACGGACTCTTCCGGCGGGCCTTTTCAGTATGGGCGCGCCGCGCCGCATCGTGAAAATCGGTTTTCCTTAGCCATACCGCCGGACAAGATCGACGCTACCGCTTAGTCCCCGCCCATCTGAGGCGTGTATTCGTAGCCACAGGCCGGGCATTTCACCCGCGGGGCATCCTGCTTTTGCATGCCCGCACAGGCGCCCAGGGAAAGAAGAAAAGATATGGCCACCAGCAGAGAAGTCAGTTTTTTCATGGCACCATCCTTTGTGGAAAAGGTTTAAGGTCATAAGAAAATCTATAATAAATTTTCTTCTTGCCAAGGGGCGCCCGGCTTTTTTCTTCGCCTCGGCGAAAATCAGCCCCGGCGCAGTCCGGCCGGAGCCGCGCCGCGCGCGCACAGAAAGGGAGCGAGAAAGGCCCCGGTCGGTGATTTCCCCGTTGCCGCCACCGCTTCCGGCGGGGCGGCCCCCCGAGGTTGTCCGCGTCGGGTGCTTCGGTCGCCGGAAGACCGCCGGGGGCGCCCTTCCACGAGGATTCGGCGTATGCCCGCAGCGCCGCGCCGGTGTGTCTGCCCGCATGCCGCGCCACAGCCGCCGGCGGGCCGGCGCAAACGATTTGTCCCCCGGCATCCCCGCCCTCCGGCCCGATATCCAGCAGGCGGTCGGCGGCGAGCATCACCTGCGGATCGTGCTCGACCACCAGCAGGGAATTGCCAGCGTCGCGCAGCCGCCGCAGCACCGCGATCACCCGTCCCATGTCGCGCGGGTGCAGGCCGGTGGAGGGCTCGTCGAGAACGAACAGGGTGTTGACCAACGAAGTGCCGAGGGCGGTGGTCAGATTGATGCGCTGCACCTCGCCGCCGGAGAGGGTGCGTGACTGGCGATCGAGGGTGAGATAGGGAAGCCCCACCTCCACCAGGTAGCGCAACCGGCTGCGGATTTCCGCCAGCAGCATCTCCGTCGCCTGATCGAGGGGCGCCGGCAGCGCCAGACGGCCGGCTGTTTTTTACCAAGTGGAGACCGGCGACAACCTGGACCGGCGGGAAACGCGGGAGAAGATCGCCGTGCTGGCCAATGCCGCCGCCAAGGCGAACGGCAAGGTTTTCCTGGTGGCGCCGGAGGCGCAGCGCGGCGGCGCCCAGCACCTGCTGCGCCAGAGGCATATCGACCGGGCGGAAGTCTGGGGGATCAGCGAGAGGCGGAAAATCTAAAACCCAAAGACCTGTTTAACAGGGATGAACAGGATGCACAGGAGGCAAGAAGCAAATTCTTTCTCCCATCCTGTATATCCTGCATATCCCTCGTGCATAGCGTCATGTTCTCCCCAACTCCCGGGAGCGTTCCGCCGCCTTCGTCACCGCCTCCATAAGCGCCGCCCGGAAGCCCCGGTCCTCCAGCGCCTTGACGCCGGCGATGGTGGTTCCGCCGGGGGAGCAGACGCGGTCGCGCAGAACGGCCGGATGCTCCCCTTCCCGCACCATGCGGGCGGCGCCGAGGACGGTCTGGGTGGCAAGGGCCAGCGCCGTTGCGCGCGGCAGCCCTTCTTTAACCCCACCGTCGGCCAGCGCCTCGATGAGGGTGAAAACGTAGGCCGGACCGGAACCGGACAGGCCGGTCACCGCATCCATCTGCCCTTCGCCGACCATCTGCACCGTCCCCACCGTTTCGAACAGGCGCAGGGCCGCCGCAAGATCTTCCTGGCCGGCATAACGGCCACCGCACAAAGCCGTGGCGCCGGCGCCGACCAGCGCCGGGGTATTCGGCATCGCCCGCACCACCCGCGGCGCCTTGCCCAGCGGCTCTTCAAGGGCCCTGGTCGGCGTGCCGGCCAGTATGGAAATCAACAGCTTGTCGCAAGTAAAAACGTCGGCGATGCCGGCGAGAACCTCGGCGGCCATTTGCGGTTTGACCGCCAGCAGAAGCAGGTCGGCCCCGGCCGCGGCTTCCCGGTTGTCGGCGGTGACGGTCACCGCATAGCGCTGGGCCAGCGCCTCGCGGCGCGCCGGCAGCGGCTCGGCGATGATGACGCTGGCGGGCTGGTTTCCCGGTAAAATTCCGCGCACCAGCGCCTCGGCCATGTTGCCGCCGCCGATAAAAGCTATCCTGCCATTCCTGTCCATTCTTCCGTCCTTCCGGTTAGCGTCCAATCCATCCGTTCGCGGCCCCAGTAAATAGAAAATAACATTTGATGTCAAGACGATAGAGCGGGTAGGCCGGGCGCCCTCGGAGGGTGATGAAAAAAAAGTTGACAGTGCCAGGCAAAGGGCGTATAAAACCGCCCCTGTGCGCCGAGGTTCCTAAACAGAAAGTTTAGGAATTGTAAACTCGGCATCTGACAAAAAGTTTAGCAACAGCAAACCGGGAACCCAGGGTGAAAATCGGCGAAAAACTGCGAAAGTTGCGCATGTCCAACTCCCTCACCCAGGAGGAGCTGGCCAGCCGCGCCGACCTGACCAAGGGGTACATCTCGCAGTTGGAGAACGATGCCACCAGTCCGGCGATCAGCACCCTGAAGGATCTGCTCGATGTGCTCGGCGTCTCCCTTTCCGAGTTCTTCGCCGTCGCACCGGACATGCAGGTCGTCTTCGGCGCCGATTCGCGGGTGGTCGCCACCGACGAAAAAGGCCTGCGGGTGGCGCTGCTCGTGCCCGGCGCGCAGAATCGCACCATGGATCCCGCCTTGGTGACGCTGCAGCCGGGACAGAAGATGGCGCCGCAACCCTTCCACGAAGGGGAGGAATTCGGCTACGTCCTTGCCGGCCGCGTCGAACTGATTCTCGATGAGAAAGTGCACCCGGTGCGCAAGGACGAATGTTTTTACTTCCCCTCGGATCACCGCCACCAGGTGCGCAATCCGGGCAAGACCGTAGCAAAAATACTCTGGGTGGTGTCCCCGCCCACGTTCGTTTGCTGAATATTTCATTGTTGAAAGGACCACGCCATGAAATCTCTTGGTCAGCAGATTGTCGCCGAGTTCTACGAGTGCGATCCCGAGATTCTCAATCTCCCGGAAAAAATCGAGGAGATCATGTGCGAAGCGGCTATCGCCGCCGGCGCGACCATCGTCACCAAAACCTTCCACACCTTCAGCCCGCATGGGGTGTCCGGCGCGGTCATTATCGCCGAAAGCCATCTGGCCATCCACACCTGGCCGGAGTACGGCTACGCGGCGGTGGACCTGTTCACCTGCGGTGATACAGTCGTACCCGAGGCCGCCTACCGCCACCTCAAGGCGGGCCTGCGCTCCCGCCGCGCCTCGACCATGGAGATGAAACGCGGCCAGTTGGAAGTCGTCGGCGAACTCACCCACAAACCGCTGGAACTGATGCAGGCGGTGTAAAGGACGTGATGCGTGATCCGAATCTGGCTCACGTTCTCACCGATTACGGATTACGGATTACGGACTACGGAGCCCCCCATGGACCTCTGGTACACGGAAAAACATTCGGAAAACGTCGGCATCACCCTGAAGGCGAGCCGGACCCTGTTCTCCGGCAAGAGCGAGTTCCAGCAGCTCGACATCATCGAGACCCTGGACTACGGCCGCATGATGCTGCTGGATGGGCTGGTGATGGTCACCGAGCGCGACGAATTCGTCTACCACGACATGATCGCCCACCCCGCCCTGTTCACCCATCCGGCGCCGAAAAAGGTGCTGGTGATCGGCGGCGGCGACGGCGGCAGCATCCGTGAGATCGTCAAGCATCCGCAGGTTGAGGAGGCAACTCTCTGCGAGATCGACGGCTTGGTCATTGAGAAGTCGATTGAGCTGCTGCCGTCCATGGCCTGCGCCATCGACGGCCGCCATCCCAAGGTCAAGCTGCACGTCGATGATGGTCTCGCCTACATCCGCAATCACCAGAACACCTTCGATGTTATCCTGGTCGATTCCACCGATCCCATCGGGCCGGCGGTGGGGCTCTTTGAAGAGGATTTCTATCGTCTGGTCTTCGGCGCCCTGAAGGACGACGGCATCATGGTGGCGCAGAGCGAATCGCCCTTCTACCATGCCGAAATCCAGAAGAGCATGTACGGCAACCTGCGGAAGGTGTTTCCCATCGTCGAGATGTACCAGGCGTTCATCCCGACCTATCCGAGCGGCTTGTGGAGCTTCGCCTTCGCCAGCAAGAAATACCACCCGGTGCGCGACTTCGACCGCCAGCGCGCCGCCGACCGTGGTTTTTACACGAAATACTACAACGAAGACCTGCACCTGGGGGCGTTCATGCTGCCGACCTTCGCCCGGGAAAATATCGCCGGATAGGGGCAGGGTCGTCCCCGCCCACCTGCCGGAACCGCCGGGCGGAAACCCCGCCCCCACGGGTTAATCGATCGTTCTTTTCAGGGGCGGGTATTTTTTACCCGCCCCTGCGCCTGTTGGGAGGATGCCATGAATCCGAAAACCGCCCGCACCTGGAGCGCCGACGACTCCGCCGCCCTTTACGGCATCCGCCAATGGGGCGCCGGCTTCTTCGATCTGGCCGCCAACGGCGAGGTGACGGTGAAGGTTCCCTTCCCCACCGGCGAGGTGGCGGTGTCGCTGATGGAGATCGTCGCCGGCATCGAGGCGCGCGGTCACGCCATGCCGGTGCTGCTGCGCATTGAGAATCTTCTCGACGCCCGCATCGCCCTGCTCAACGAGACCTTTCGCGCCGCCATCGGCGCAGCCGGCTATCGCGGGGAGTATCGCGGCGTCTTTCCGATCAAGGTCAACCAGCAGGCGCAGGTCATCGAGGAGATCAGCCTCTTCGGCGCTCCCTACGGGCACGGGCTGGAAGCCGGCAGCAAGGCCGAACTCGTTCTCGCCCTCGCCGCCCTGCGCGACGGCGGCCTGCTTATCTGCAACGGCTACAAGGACCGCGAGTTCATCGACCTCGGCCTGTGGGCGGTCAAACTCGGCTACCGCTGCTTTTTCGTCATCGAGTCGCCGGCCGAGCTGCCCCTGATTATCGAGCGCGGCCAGGCCCTCGGGGTGCGACCGCTGATCGGCGTCCGGGTCAAGGTGTCGGCGCGGGTTGGCGGTTTGTGGACGGAGACCAGCGGCGACCGCAGCAGCTTCGGGCTGAGCCCGACACAGCTGCTGGCGGTGGTCGATGCGCTGAAAGCCGAGGGGATGCTCGATTGTCTGCAACTGCTGCACTGCCACCTCGGCTCGCAGATTCCGGACATCGACGACATCCGCGCCGGCGTGCTCGAGGCCTGCCGCTACTATGCGGCGGTGATCCGCGAAGGGGCGCCCCTCGGCTACCTTGACCTCGGCGGCGGGCTGGCGGTCGATTACGTCGGCGGCCGCACCACCAATGTTCATTCGCGCAACTACGAGCTGGCCGACTACTGTCGCGGCATCGTCGAGACGGTGATGGCCGCCCTCGATCCGCTGGGGATCGCCCATCCGCACCTGGTCACCGAATCGGGGCGGGCGACGGTGGCCTATTCCTCGCTGCTGCTGTTCAACATCCTCGACATCATGCATTTCGAGGCGGCCGCCTTCCCGGCATCGCCAGCCGCCGACGCGCACCCACTGACCCGCCGATTGTTCGAACTGCGCGGCGAGATCGATGCCGGCGACCCGGCAACGATCTACCAGGAGGCGCTGCGCTGCCGCGACGCCGTGCGCGACCGGTTCAAGGATGGCAAGATCGGCCTGCGCGAGCGCTCGCTGAGCGAAAACGTCTTTCTCGCCGTCGCCCAGGAGGTCGCCGGCAGCCTCGGTGCGCAAATTCCCCCCGCATTGGAGGGCTTGCGCGAGAGCCTGGCGGATATCTACTACGGCAACTTCAGCGTCTTTCAGTCGCTCCCCGACACCTGGGCCATCGGCCAGGTGTTTCCGGTCATGCCGATCCACCGCCACACCGAAGCGCCCACTCGCGAGGCGATCATCTCCGACCTGACCTGCGACTGCGATGGCAAGCTCGACGCCTTCATTGCCGCCGGCGGCGAGCGCAAAACGCTGCCGCTGCACCCGTTGAAAAACGGCGAGGAATACCTCCTCGGCGTTTTCCTCATGGGCGCTTACCAGGAAACCCTCGGCGACCTGCACAACCTGTTCGGCGACACCCACGTAGTCAGCGTCCGCATCAACGCCGACGGCGGTTTCGATGTGATGAAGGAGATGTCCGGCGACAGCATCGCTGACGTCCTCAGCTATGTTGAATACCAGCCGCATGCGCTCTTCGAGGAAATGCGCCAGGCGGCGGAGCGGGCGGTGCGGGAGGGAAGAATCGGGATTGCCGAGCGGCAGAAGTTTCTCGATGAATACGCCGCCAGCCTGCGCGGCTATACCTATTTCGAGCGGTAGGGATGACAACCGGGACCTGGAAACAGTTCGCAAGGAAAAGGCTGCTTGTTGCTCACAAGCAGCCTTTTCTTCAGAACAATCTTTTGGCCCAAAAGGGCTGCATTGATCCTTTCTCTTCTGTATCTCCCTCTTAAATGGACCCCTTTCCGGTCGCCTTATTCCGCGCGGGCCAGGACTTGGGCCGCCCACTGATTGAGACTCATGCCATGCGCCTCCGCCATGGCTGCGGCGTGGGCGTGCACTTCGGGCGGAACACGCAGCATGAGCTTGCCGGAATACGGCTTCTGCGGCGGTCGCCCCAACGCCTCGGAGGCGGCCAAATACCCGTCGACCGCTTCTTCGAAGGCGCGCACCAGTTCATCGACCGACTCGCCGTGAAAGGTCACGATATCGCTGATGCCGACGACCCGGCCGAAAAAGATGCGATCGTCCGCGTCGAATTCAATATGGGCCAGATATCCTTTGTAACCAAGGGGTTTGCTCATGGTTTTACTCCTGCGGATTCGAGAAATTCACGCGCAGCCCGCACCTGATAGCGTTTGGCTTCCTTGCCGGGATGCGGCCGATGGAAGTCGGCACGCGGTGCGAACGGCGGGCATGAGCGTGGGTCGGAGTGCCTTCAACCCAGGCAAAAACCACGCGCGGCCGGCCAAAGCCGTCTTGAGGAAGAGGGCGCGCTGCCCTCTCGTTAGCAAGAAGCCGAACACGGAGCATCCGCCCCGGGGATTTTCCCGTGGCGATTTTTTTTCGTCGCATGTTATCCTGAGTCTCTTTTCCTCCACCTGCAATCCGGTATGAACGAATGAGCAAACACAAAAAGCTGGAAGAATTCGAAGAGCAGATTCATCAATGCGTCAAGTGCGGCGCGTGCCAGGCGCACTGCGCGGTTTTTGCCGCGCACAAACGTGAATCGACGGTGGCGCGCGGCAAGGTGGCGCTGGCGCAGGCGCTGCTGGACAAGGAGATGCCGCTGGACGAGCGCTTCGTCGCCGACATGTCCAAATGCCTGCTGTGCGGCTCCTGCCACGACAAGTGCCCCAACCTTGTCCCCACCGACGAAATTGTCATGGCCGCCCGCCGCGAGATCGCCGAACGGCAGGGAATGACCAGTTTCGGCAAGGTGGTCGGCGCCGTGCTGAAGAATCCGGCGCTGATGAAGTGGGGGGTGAAGGGGGCGAAAACTTTTTCGAAGCTGCTGTTCAAAAAGGCGCCAGACGGCAGCGGTCTGCGCCTGCGCTTTCCCGCCCCGTTCATCAGCGGCGACCGGCTCATTCCGCCCGTCGCCCCGCGCCTGTTCCGCGAGTCGCACCCCGAGTTCATCCCCGGCGACGCCGGACAGCCGACGGTTGATTTCTTCACCGGTTGCATGATCAATCACATGTATGCGGATATCGGCGAGGCGCTGCTGAAGATCCTGCGCTTTCTCCGGGTCAACGTCCGCATCCCCGCCGGCCAGGGGTGCTGCGGCCTGCCCGCCCTCTCCGCCGGCGACGGCGCGACCGTCGAGGAACTGGCCGAGCGCAATCTCGCCGCCTTCTCCCGGCAGCCGGCGGACGCCATCGTCACCGCCTGCGCCTCCTGCAACGTCGGCATGGGCAAGCATTTTGGCGGTCTCGGCGAGGAACAGGCGGAAATTGCCAGCAAGGTGACCGACATCCTCGTCTTCCTGGTGCGCCAGGGACTACCGGAGAAACTGGCGGCGCTACCGAAAAAAGAGCAGCGGCGGCGGGTGACCTATCACGACCCCTGCCACCTGCGCACCCAGGGGATCACCAAAGAGCCGCGCCTGCTGCTGCGCGCCCTGCCCGGCGTCGAGTTTGTCGAGATGGAAGGGGCGGATCGCTGCTGCGGCCTCGGCGGCACCTTCTCCGTCTACCACTACGACACCAGCAAGCAGATCGGCGCCCGCAAGGCGAACGGCATCGAAAAAAGCGACGCGGAACTGGTCGCCAGCGCCTGCCCCGGCTGCATGATGCAGTTGCAGGACACCATCCACCATGCCGGCCTGCCACAAAAGGTCATCCACGTCCTGCAGCTGATCGCCGACGATCTGCCGGAGTAACCGGCGTTTGCGGATATCACGGGGGATAAATTTTTTCGTACCGGCATTTATCCTTCGGCCCGACGTCCTCAGCGCCCGCGAAATTCAACGCGCATCCTCCTCAATCCGGTAAATCCCCCCGCCGTCATGATCGGCCAGGTAGAGCCGCCCGGCCTCGTCCTCGCCGAAAGTGGAGACGGCGTGCGCGGTGTCCGCAAGGACCCGACTCTCCCAACCTTCGGCGCCTTGCCGCAGCCCCCAGATGCGGCCGCTGCAATAATCGCTGAAAAAATAGAGTCCCTGCATGCCCGGATTGCCCGGCCCCCGGTAGACGTAGCCGCCGGTGACCGAACAGCCCAGATCGTGATCGTATGAAGCGACGGGAGCGGTATAGGCGTTGGGCGGTTTGCAGTTACGGGCGGGCTCGTAGCATTGCAGCCCTTCGAGGATATCCCAGCCGTAGTTTTCGCCGCCGGCGGAGGCGGCGGGCTGAAAATCGATTTCCTCCCACTGCCGCTGTCCGACATCGGCGATGTACAAGTCTCCGGTGCGCCGGTCGAAGGAGAAGCGCCAGGGATTGCGCAGCCCGATGGCCCAGATTTCGTCCCGCCCCGTGGCCGTGCCGGCGTAGGGGTTTCCCGGCGGGATGGCATAGCCGGAGGGGCCACCGGCCTCGACGTCGAGGCGCAGCAGGGCGCCCAGGAGCGTCTGCGGATCCTGACCGTTTTCCTGCGGATCGCCGGCCCCACCGCCGTCGCCGAGGCCGATGTAGAGAAAGCCGTCCGGACCGAAGGCGATCTGCCCGCCGTTGTGGTTGCCGTAGGGCTGGGGAACGGTGAGGAGCACCTCCTCGCTGCGGGAATCGGCCCGGTCGGCGTCCGCCGAGAGCCGAAACCGGCTCACCACCGTGGCGCCGTCCGGCTTGCGGGTGTAATTGACGTAAAAATATTTCTTCTCGGAAAAACCGTGCGGAAAGGCGAGTCCGAGCAGCCCCTGCTCGCCGCCGGCGACGAGCCGGTCGGCGATGTCGAGAAAGGGGGCGCCGAGAAGCTCCCCCTGCCGCAGGATGCGGATCCTGCCCGGCTGCTCCAGAATAAACAGGCGTCCGCTGCCGTCCCCGGCGTGGACGATGGCCGTGGGATCGGCAAGGCCTGCGGCCACTTGTTCGAGTTTCAGCGCCGGCCACCCGGATTCCTGCGCGTGGGTCCAACCTGCAGGGACCCAGCCCCCCGCAACCGCCAGCGCCAGTGCGACAAGAAACCCCTTTTTCATCAGCATTCCCCCTTTTGCCGTCGTTTTCCTACAAACATATAGGGGAGGGGCGGAAGGTCAACAGGGAGGGGCGATGAACAACCGGCGGCAGAGATGACCCGGAGCCGTATCTGAAAAAAGCCCGGGAACATCTCCCGGGCTTTTCAGTACATTTGCTTTCGCGACAGTCAACGGCGTCCGGCCTTGAACTTGCCCAGCCAGATCTGAAATTCCTCCTCCTCCTGCCCCAACTCGAAGGGGTTGATCAGGCCCCGGCGCAGGGCGACGGAAACCGCCCGGTTGCGCAGGTTGAAGGCGTCGCCGATCTTCTCGTGATGAAACTGCTCCTGATCGAGGCCGAGTTTGCTGTACAGGGAGTTGAGGCGGCTCTGCACGCCGCGCCGCGAGAGATAGCGACGCTGGGCGGTGAGGTTGTCGGTGAGGCCGAGGGAGATATCGACCAGCGCCTCGTATTCGATGTCGGACAGGGCGGTCTGGCTGTGTCCGGCGCGTCCCTGCACCTTGCGCACCTCCGGGTCGATCCAGCACTGGTCTTCGAGAAGAACGGTGCGGATCGCCGCCTCGATGCGCTCGCGGGACTCGGACTTGAGGATGTAACCGTAGACGGTTTCCGGCGGCACGATCCGGGCCAGCACGCGCACGTACATTTCGTCCTTGTACTGGCTCCAGAAGATGATGCGGGCCGCAGGCCTTTTCTGCCAGAGCAGACGGGCGAAATCGACCCCGTTGAGTTCCGGCATCTGGATGTCGCTGATCACCAGCGGCTGCGCCATTTGCAGGGCGAGGTCGAGGGCCACCCGGCCGCTGGGCGCGCGTTCGATGCTGCAGGGACGGTCCCATTGCTGGATAATCGATTCCAGAAATTCCATATCCCTGGGGTTGTCCTCGGCAATCAGAATGGTCAGTGGCTCCATGTCCTCGATCCCCCTTACTCGGTTGCGGCCTGCACCGGCAGACTCAGTTCGAAGCGGGTGCCTGTGGAAAAGCGGGAAGACTTCCAGGAAACAGTGGCGCCGATAACCCGCGCCCGCTCGCGAATATTGTTCAGGCCACGGCCATCGGAGGCGGCGGCGGGATTAAAGCCGCGCCCGTTGTCCTCCACCGACAGCACCAGCGTGCCATTGCGGCGATCCAGCATCACCTCGTAACGATTGGCGCCGGCATGCTTGATCACATTGTGCACGGCCTCGATGGCGATGCGGTAAAGGCTGAGACGGGCGATGCGTGAAAGAGGCATCGTTTCCACCTCCGGCGCGCAGGAGAAATGATAGCGCGGCAGGTCGCCGCTGGCCATATGGCGCTCCAGATGCGATTGCAGCGCGGCGCCGAGGCCGAGGATTTCCAGGGTCTGCGGATGCAGATTATCCATGACTTCGCGCAGATTGGCCAGCGCCCGCTGCAGCTCCTGTTCGAGGTCGGCGGCCATGATCCGGCAGGAATCGCTGCGCTGCAGATCCTGAATCCCACGGAGCACCGAGGACAGATCGGAAAGGGTCTGGTCATGGATGTCCATGGCGATGCGCCGCCGTTCTTCCTCGGCGCCCTCCAGAAGCTTTTCGGTGCTGACCACGCGGATCAGGCGGTCGGTCATGAGATTGATCGACACCGCGAGATCGTCGAGCTCGTCGCGCACCTGCTGCGGCGCGGGAGGCGGGGTCAGCTCGCCGCGAACGATGCGCCCGGCGCTGTCGGAGAGAAGCTGCAACCTCCGCTGGATGCGGGTGGCGAAAGTCAGGGAGAGAGCGACGCCGACCAGGATAGCCGCGCCGAGAACGAGGATGGAGACGAAGGTGGTGCGGGCGACCAGTTCATCGATGTCGTCGCGGTGCACATCGCGAAGCCGGTCCCGCTGCTGCTGCTGAATCATGTCGGAGAGGGAAGCCAGTTGCGGGCGCAGCAGGGAGATGGCGGCAAGAAAGCGCTCGGAGCTGAAACCGTGCTCCGGATTGAGGTCGCTCTCCGCCTGCAAAAGCAGCGCCCGGGTGCTGTCGGGCAAGGTCAATAGTTCGAGAATCCGGCCGATGGCGCCTTCCAGATGAACGAAAAGTTGTCCCATCTCCTCCACCCGGCTGACCTCGATCTGGCGCTCGACGGAGAAGTGCACGGCAAGGTGATGCATGCGCTGGGCCGCCAGATCGGCCTCGGCCAGGGCGATAAAAACGGTGGTCATTTTTCTGGCCTGCTGCCGCTTCAGGGAAAGATCCCAATAGTTGTATTGGAGAAATCCCAGAAGCAGGGACATCAGCAGCAGAACGGCCGCCGGGGCGAGAATGATCTGGTGTTTCAGGGATAGGCGCATTTGCGAAGGTATATCATAGGGATGGAGGTGTTTGCACTGTGCGAAAGCGCAATTGCGCGCGCGCAAGCGCTCCCGGCGGGCGCCTCGAAAATAAAAACGCGGCGCAGGGGAACTTTTTCCCCTGCGCCGCGGAAGGATCAGACCGGCCGGCTTTTTCGCCGATACTCGACCACCGGTTCGCGTTTGCTACCGGCGCCATAATTTTTCCGCCCCGCCGGGGCGCCTTTGCGGCCGCCCGGCTCCGGGCGCCGGCCGGGGCCCGGACGCCGTTCCGAAGTCGGCATGGCGCGGGTGGGTTCCAGGCCGGGGATGACGTAGCGGGGCAGAACGCTGCCGATGTAGCGCTGAATGCGCTGCAGCGGCGCCAGGTCGTTGCCGGACGCCAGGGAGATGGCGGTGCCGCTGGCGCCGGCGCGGCCGGTGCGGCCGATGCGGTGCACGTAGTCTTCGGCGAATTTGGGCAGATCGAAATTGATCACGTGGCTGATGCCGGAGATGTCCAGCCCGCGGGCGGCGACATCGGTGGCCACCAGCAGGCGGATGCGGCCGAGGCGCAGATCGCGCACGGTGCGGTTGCGCGCCGCCTGGGTCATGTCGCCGTGCAGGGCGGCCGCCCGGTGTCCCTGGGCGGTGAGCTCGCGGGCGAGGGTGTCGGCGTCGCGCTTGGTGGCCGAGAAGATGATCGCCTGGGTCAGGGTGTTGTCCGTCACCAGGTGGCGCAGCATGCGGTGCTTGTGCTGCAGGTCGTCCACCAGGTGCAGGCGCTGATCGATATTCTCGATGGAATTGCTCTTGCCAGCGATATCGATGCGCACCGGATCGCGCAGCAGCTTGCGAGCCAGATCAGCCATGGTGCGGTCCATGGTGGCGGTGAAGAGCAAGGTCTGGCGGCCGGCGGGCGTGGCGGCGGTGATCTTCTCGACGTCCTCCTTGAAGCCCATGTCGAGCATGCGGTCGGCTTCGTCCAGCACCAGAACTTCGACCGCCGACAGATTCAGGCTGCCGCGCTCCAGATGATCGATAAGCCGGCCGGGGGTCGCCACCACCAGGTCGAGGGGCTGCGCCAGAGAACGGAACTGTTCGCGGTACGGCATGCCGCCGAGCAGGATGGCGCTGCGCAGGCCGAGATACTTGCCGTAGCTGCGGGTGGCGTCGAGCACCTGTCCGGCCAACTCCCGGGTCGGCGTCAGCACCAGCACCCGCGGGGCCCCCTTGCCCGTCCTTGTGCCGGTGGACAGTTTTTGCAGGGTGGGGAGCATGAAGGCGGCAGTCTTGCCAGTGCCGGTCTGGGCGCTGCCGATCAGGTCGTGGCCGGCGAGAGCCTTGGGAATGGCCTGCGCCTGAATGGGCGTCGGCGTTTCATAGCCGCATTCGAGAATGGCTTTTAGAATGTTGGGAGCGAAATTGAAATCGGAAAAAGACATGAAACTCCTTCCGCTTGGCCCGTCGGGCGTAGCGATGTCGAGGTGGGCGTGCGTCGGCCGGGCAAACGGATGCCCAGCAAACGGCACAACAGGTCGGGCATGAACGCATCGGCGCCAACCTGCTGTTTTACGATCATCTCGAAAAAGGAAGGAGATGCAGAGGGGTCGGTGTCGATATGGCGGGAGTTGCTGTGGGCCCTGAGGCCAGGTGATGCTGAGTTCCGCCGGGCGTTAACGCTGAACCACGCATTATGCAGGATTTTCTCGGAAAAACAAGGAAATTCTTTAATGCGTCATATTTTGTTTTGCTTCAGCTCGCGCAGGGGATAGAAGGTGCCGCGCCAGCGGATGCCGCCCTCGGCGAGATTGATGAGCATGGTGCGCAGGAGGATGAAGGCGAACAGGGCGCAGGTCAGAGGGAAAGCGAAGGCGTAGCGGCGGCGAAAGCCGTTGGCCCGGGCGCCGTCGATGAAAACGGCGGTGATCAGCGCGACCACGGCGAGGTACGCCAGGCGGGTGGCGCCGGTGCTGGCGAAGACGGCGACATAGGGCCAGACGCCGCCGGCCACCTGGAAAACGGCGCCGCCGAGGGTGCGCGCGATGCTGTAGTCGGTGCCGGCGAAGGCGTTCTTCTCCAGGCCGCGCACCAGTTCGGCCACCGAGGCGTACCACTCCACCGCCAGCATGCCGGCGCCGAGGACCACGTCCTGGCGGAAGCCCTCACTTTTGATGATCTTGCCGAGTTTGACGTCGTCGTCCGGGCGCAGGCGGATCGTTTGGTGTCCCCCCGCTTGCCGGTAGGCGGCGGCGCGCACCAGGTTGAAGGCGCCGATGCCGATGTGCGCCCGGCTCTTCGCGGCGCGCGCCCGCCAGGGGCGGAAGTAGAGGGAAAAAAAGAGGGCGAAGGTGGCGGCGAACATGTTGAGCAGAACGCCGGGCATGCGCACCTCCGGGGTGGCCGCCAGATGGTCGAGGCCTTCCCGCCGCAGGTGGGACACCGCCCGCTTCAGGGCCGAAGGGTGCATGCGGATGTCGGCGTCGGTGAACAGCAGCAGCTCCCCGGTCGCCAGGCGGCTGCCGGCCCAGAGGGCGTGGTTCTTGCCGAGCCAGCCCGCCGGCAGTTCCGCGACGTGAACGATGCGCAGGCGCGGATCGGCGGCGGCCATGGCGTCGAGGATGGCGCCGGTGGCGTCCTCGGAACGGTCGTTCACCAGAACGAATTCAAGGTCCGGATAATCGAGGCAGAGCAGGGAAGTCAGGGCGCCGCGCAAGTGTTTGGCTTCGTTGCGCGCCGCGGCGACCACCGACACCCTCGGCGGCGACGCTGGCAGATCCGCCGGGAGTCGGCGCAGGAATTCAAGCTTGCGCCGCCCCCGCGTGAGGACGCCGGCGGCGACGAGCCAGAAAATCAGGAGAGCTGCGGCGAACCAGAAGTGCGGATGGGAAAAGTCCAGAGACTCTCCATCGGCCAGCCAAAGGATGTCGCCAAGCGGCACGGATTCCATGTGTTGCCTTGCCCGCGGGCGAAAAAACGCAAACCGGGGACCAGTCGAAAATGGCTATTGGCCACGAATATACACGAATCCAGCGAAAGCAATTACAGACGAGCGTCTTCGTGGCTTACAGGTCCAGAGAAAAAAAAGGGCGAGCCTGGGTGGGGACGAAATCGCTTGGCAGATGCAGGCTCAGGCCGGCTCCAGGCCGGCGAATTTGAGCAGGAGCTTTTTCGATCCGGCGGTATTGAAATAGATGGTGACCTTCTGGTTGTCGCCGGCGCCTTCGATGCGGCGCACCGTGCCGATGCCGAAACGGGGGTGGCGCACCCGCATTCCCGTGCGCAGACCCTCCTCGGCTTCGGCGACCATCCGCACCGGCTCCTCGAAGGGAGCCTCTTCATTCTTCTCCTCGGCGGCGGCGACGGCCATCTGCTCGAAGACCGAAGCGAGGTTGTGCGCGGCCGGCTGCTGCAAGCCGGGCATTTCGACGCCGGCCAGCAGGTGCGGTGGAATCTCGCCGAGAAAGCGGCTGGCGGGGTTGAACTGGTAATCGCCGTAGATGCGCCGGCGGCGGGCGTGGGTGAGATAGAGCTTGCGCATGGCCCGGGTCATGCCGACATAGCAGAGGCGGCGCTCCTCCTCCACTTCCTCATCGCCGCCGTTGGCGCGATCATGGGGAAACAGGCCCTCCTCCATGCCGGTCATGAAGACCACCGGAAACTCCAGCCCTTTGGCGGCGTGCAGGGTCATCAGGGTGACCCGATCGAGAGTGCCGTCGTAGCTGTCGAGATCGGTGACCAGCGCCACCTGTTCGAGAAAATCGTGCAGCGTCCCCTCCGTCCCCAGGTGCTCCTCCATGCCGGCCAGCAGCTGCTGCAGGTTCTGCATCCGCTCGCGCGCCTCCTGGCGGTCCATCTCCGAGGCGGCGTGCTCGGCCACCTCGCGCAGGGCCGGCCCGTACCCGCTCTCCTCGATCAGTTCGGCGGTCAGGCGCGGATAGGGCATGGTTGGCAGCTTCTCGCGAAAGCGGTCCATCAGCGCCACGAAATCCCGCACCCGGCCCGCCGCCGCCCCTTTCAACTCGCCGCGTCGCACCGCCAGGGCGCAGGCGGCGAGAAAACCGCCGGCCTCGGCCTCGAAGGCGCCGATGCGCTCCACGGTCGTGGCGCCGATCCCCCGGGTCGGGGAATTGATGATGCGGCGGGTCGAGAGGGAGTCGGCGGGATTGACCAGGGCGCGCAGGTAGGCCAGCACATCCTTGATCTCCAGGCGGGCGAAAAACTTGATACCGCCGAACATCACGTACGGCAGGCGCTCGCGCACCAGCGCCTCCTCCAGCGGCCGCGACTGGGCGTTGGTGCGGTAGAAGACGGCGATCTCCCGCAGGTGGCTGCCGGCGCGGCGCAGGCGGGCGACCTCGCCGGCGACGAAGCGCGCCTCCTCCAGATCGTCGGGAAGCAGCTCCAGGGTGATCTTTTCCCCCTCCGGGTTCTCCGTCCACAACGTCTTGCCCTTGCGGCCGATGTTGCAGGCGACCACCTCGCCGGCCGCCTCCAGGATCGTCTGCGTCGAGCGGTAGTTCTGCTCCAGGCGGATGACCGCGCTGCCGGGGAAATCGCGCTCGAAATTGAGGATATTGCCGACCTCGGCGCCGCGCCAGCGGTAGATCGACTGGTCGTCGTCGCCGACCACGCAGAGATTGCCGTGCCCCGAAGCGAGTTGTTGCACCAGTTGGTACTGCACCTGGTTGGTGTCCTGAAATTCGTCGACCAGGATGTACTGGAAGCGCTGCCGCCAGCGCTCGAGCACCTGGGGATGTTGTTCGAAGAGTTTCACCGTGAGCAGCAGCAGATCCCCGAAATCGACGGCGTTCGCCTGCCGCAGACGCGCCTGGTAGGCTTCGTAGATCCGGGCGATCCAGTCGCCGTAGTAATCGCGCCGCTCCACCTCGCCGGGGAGCAGTCCGCTGTTTTTGGCTTTGTCGATGCCGGCGGCGGCGGAGCGCGGCTTGAGCACCCGCTCGGGAACCTCCAATTCGCGCAGAATCTGCCGCAGCAGTTTCTCCTGATCCTGATCGTCGTAGATGGTGAAATCGCTGTTGTAGCCGAGGGCGCCGATCTCCCGCCGCAGGATGCGCACGCAGGTGGCGTGAAAGGTGGCCACCCACGGCGACTCGCCGCCGCCCAGGGATTTATGCAGGCGCTCCTTCATCTCCCCGGCCGCCCGGTTGGTGAAGGTGACGGCGAGGATGCGCCACGGCTCGACGCCCCGCTCGCGGATCAGCCAGGCGACGCGACTGATGAGGGTGCGCGTTTTGCCGGAGCCGGCGCCGGCCAGCAGCAGCAGCGGGCCATCGCCGTGTTGCACCGCCTCCTGTTGTTTGGGATTGAGGCCGAAAAGCAGCTCAGAGTTCCTCATCGTCGTCCTCCACCCGCAGCGAGCGGGCCATCAGCGCCCGGTTGTAGGCCGACACCATGTCGCGCCGGGAGATGATCCCCACCAGCTTGCAGCCGTTCTTCCTGTCGACCACGGGCAACTGTTCGATATTGCGGTAGCCGATCTTTTTCATCGCCTGGTCGAGGTTTTCCTCGCCGGTGACGGTGATCACATCGAGAGTGGCCAACTCCTTGATCACCACCAGGTCCATCAGGTCGCGCTCGAACACCACGCCCATGAAATCCTGCACCGAGATGATGCCGGTCAACTCGCCGTTGCGGTTGACCAGGGGAAAGTTGGTGTGCCGGGTGCTGGCGATGAAATGGGTGAACTGGCGCAGCGACATGTTCTCCGGCACCGATTCCGGGTCGCGCACCATGACTTCCTCCACCAGCAGGGACTTCATGATATTGCGCTCCTTGCCCGCCGACAGGTCGATGCCGGCCAGCGCCAGCTCCGCCGTCTCCAGGCTGTCCTTTTTAAAGTGGCGGCTGATCGAGGTGCCAATGACGCAGGTGGTCATGATGGGAATGATGACCTCGTAGGAGGCGGTAATTTCGAACAGGAGAAAGATGGCGGTCATCGGCGCGTGGGTGGCCGCCGACAGAAAGGCGCCCATGCCGACCAGGGCGTAGGCGCCCGGCGAGCGCACCAGTTGCGGGAAAAGAAACTGCGCGAAGTGACCGAATGCGCCGCCGGTGACCGCCCCGATATACAGGGCGGGGGCGAACAGACCGCCGGGCAGGCCGGAGCCGAGAGTGATCGACGTCGCCAGCGCCTTGAAAATCACCAGAAAACCGAGGATGTACCAGACCCCCTCGCCGTGCAGCACGACTTCCATGAACTCGTAGCCGTTGCCGAAAACCTGGGGGAAAAAGATGCCGATCGCCCCCACCAGCGCCCCGCCGACAATCGGTTTGTACAGCGGAGAAATGGGCAGAGCGGCGAAACGGTCCTTGACGCGAAAATGGGTATCGATGAACAGCGGCGCCAGGCCGCCGATCACCAGGCCGAGACCAAGATAAAAGAAAAGCTCCCAGGCGCTCCCCAGCACATAGGGCGGCACCACGAAGGCCGGAGTGTTGCCGAGCAGGGCGCGGGAGACGACGGTGCTCATGCCGCTGGCAATGACGATGGAGGTGAAACTGGAAAGCTCGAAAGAGGAGAGCAGAACGATTTCGTGGGCGAAGAAGACGCCGGCGATCGGCGCGTTGAAGGTTGCCGCCACGCCGCCGGAGACGCCGCAGGCGACGAGAATCTTCAAGCGGTCGCCGCTCATCTTGAAGGATTGGCCGACCTGGCTGCCGATGGCGCCGCCGATCTGCGCGATGGGTCCCTCCTGTCCGGCCGACCCCCCCGTGCCCAGGGTGATGGCGCTGGCCACCCCGCGGGTAAAGATGGTGCGGGCGGGGATTTTGCCGCCACGCAGATTGACCTTGGCGAGAAACCGGGAGAAACCGAACTTGAGGTCGCGGGCGAAGAACAGTCCGAAGGGGATCAGCAGCAGGCCGCCGGCCACCGGAAACAGAATCACCAGCAGCCGCGACCAGGTCCAATGCTCGAAAGAGATATTGAACAGCTCCATCCCCTGGACAATGACCAGCCAGTGGAAAAAATCGATCAACCGGCGAAAGGCGTAGTTGCCAAGTCCGGAAACCAGGCCGATGGCCACCGCCAGGATGGCCATGAAGGTGTTTTCGCTGATGCGGAAATACCCCAACGCCGCAGTGCTTTTCTGCCGCAGCCAAGGCAACAACTGAATTTCGAAGGACAACTGGATTGCACTCCCGAGAGGCGGGGAGAAGAAAACCGGTGCGACTTTCCGCCCGGCCGGTCACGAACAGAAACGGTGATGGTAACACCCGCGAGGAGCACTTGTAAACCCGGAAAGGCGCGACCAAAAGCTGGCTGGTCAAGGGCGGAACAGCCCCGAGGACGGCGCTGCGCCCCACCGGCCAGATCCGCCATTTTCCATCTTTTCCCGTCGAAAAGATTGTCATATCACCCCTTTTCAGGTTTAATAGGCGCGGATGAAAATGAGGATCCAATTCTGCGCGCGAGGTTGAAAACGATGTCTTTTACCGGAGATCTGCGACATCTGCCCATTGTCGATGTCATCCAACTGCTGCATGCCACCAAAAAATCGGGCACCCTCAACGTCAGGGGGCGCCGCGGCAATTGTGTACTGGTTTTTTCCGAGGGCTACATCGTCAGCGCCAGCCATGCCCTGGGTAAAGTGAGCGTGGGCCAGGTTCTCGTCGACTTGCAGCTGTTGGGCGAGGAAGTTCTCGGCCGGGTGGTCGCGGAGAAAAACCGCTCCGGCGCCGCGTTTATCGCCCTGCTCATCGAAGGCGGCCATGTTCAGAAGGAGGCCGCGTTCAGGGGATTGGAAACCCTCATCGTCCTGACCATCGTGGAAATCCTCACCTGGGCGGGCGGCAAATTCACCCTTGAAGTCGATCGGGTGGACATCGCCGAGGACTATCGCTACTTCCCTGAGCAGTTGAAGGAGGATTTCATCGTCGGCACGCAGAATGTGCTGATGGAGGCCCTGCGCATCTACGATGAAAAAAAACGCGACGGCGAGTTGGAAGACGAGGACGGCGACGAGGATTTCGCCCCCTTTCCGGCGGGCGAAAGCACAGAATCAAGCACGGTCCTTTCCGCCGACGACCTGGGTCTGTCCGATCTGGATCAACTGGAAAAAACGATTCCGGGGGTCTTCACCTCTTTGCCGGATATCGATCCCCTCGAAGCGCACCGAAACACCCTGCGGGAGGTCGCCGCCGGTCTGTCGGAAGCGGAGCAAGAGGAACTTCTTGCGTTTCTCAAGAAGGTGGAAGAAGGGTCCGGCGGCCATCCTCCGGCTCAGTCGGGGGGAACCGGGCGGGTCATCCTCTTCAGCCCGGACGAACTCTTCCGCTATATGTTGACCGCCGCCTGCAAGGATTCCGGCGTTTTTGTCTTTGCGACCAACGACGAGGGGGATCTCGGTCCCATCATCGAGCAGTCGATGGGCAAGGAAAACAGTGCGCTGCTCATCCTTGATCGCCCCGCGTCAGCGGCAGCCGAGGAGAACATTGTCGCTCTGCGCCGACGCCTGAAAGAAACCTTTCCGCGCCTGCCGGTGATCCAGTTGGCGCCGCTGCCCGGCTACGAATTCACCCTGCTGGCCTTCGCCGATGGCATCCGCACCGTCTTTCCCCGCCCGTTGCGCAGTGAGCGCCCCGAGTCTTTTTCCACCGATTTCGTGCAGTTTCTCGACAGCTTCCGCAATCATCTGCAAGGTTTCGCCCGCGCCCAGGGGGACAAGATCGGTCAGCTCAGCCGGTGCCTGGCCGGACTGCGCGAGGTGCGCGAACCCCAGGAAGCGGCCGCCGCCGTTCTGCAGTTCGTCGCCGGCATGTTTGTGCGCTCGCTGACCCTGATCGTCGGGCCGGCCGAACTGGTGGCCGAAAGGTCCATTGGCGTGAATCCCGACGCCACCCGGAACAACCACCTCGGCTTTCGCATTTCCATGGCAAAACCCTCGATCTTCCATCGGGTCATTGAAGACGGCCGGCTTTTCTTCGGCTCAAGCGACGATCAGGTCATACGGGAGCACCTCTTCGCGGCCATCGGCGCTCCCTTGCGATCGACTTTCCTCTTATTGCCGATGCGCAGCCGCGGCCGCACCCTCGCCCTTACCTATGCCGATTTCGGCGCACTGGAAGCGGCGCCGGTCCAGGTCGATCTGCTGGAAATTCTGGCCGGCCAAGCAGGTCTGGCCCTGGAAAACGCCCTTCTACACAAAAAACTTGAAAAATCATCCCGGCAAGGATAACTTCCG